>Ga0182024_10001220_pt1 | contig 66542 bp, 76 predicted proteins | sample P32metaG_FD_120480 | JGI IMG/M metagenome (GOLD analysis project Ga0182024, IMG submission 120480) | Permafrost microbial communities from Stordalen Mire, Sweden - P3-2 metaG (Illumina Assembly) | ecosystem: Environmental > Terrestrial > Soil > Wetlands > Permafrost | place: Sweden: Stordalen... | reverse complement strand
TGATGCCGCTCGATTGGGACGGGCATCCGCTGCGCAAAGGTTATCCGGTCCACGGCTATAAGTACAGCTACCCCAATGAATAAGTCTTTAGAGGACAATTACGCGACGATTCAGGCGCTCCAAGAGCAGCCCGCGAATCCCGCCGCGCCGCGCCGCATGACGCTGAACATGGGGCCGCAGCATCCCTCGACCCACGGCGTGCTGCGCATCGTGCTCGAACTGGAAGGCGAGACGATTCGGTCGGCCGCGCCCGACATTGGCTTCCTGCACACCGGCATCGAGAAGCAATGCGAGGCGCTGACCTGGGCCAAGGCGCTGACGCTGACCGATCGCGTGGATTATCTGGCGAATCTGTCGAACAATCTGGTCTACTGCCTGACGGTCGAGAAGCTGTTGCAGATCGAAATTCCGGAGCGGGCGCAGTGGCTGCGCGTGATGATGACCGAGTTTACGCGCCTCAACAGCCATCTGGTGTGGCTTGGTACGCACGCGCTCGACATCGGTGCGATGAGCATTTTCTTTTACTGCTTCCGCGAGCGCGAAGAGATTTTGCGCATTCTCGAAATGTTCTCCGGTCAACGGATGATGACCAGCTACATCCGCATCGGCGGACTGGCGCTCGAGCCGCCGCGCGGGTGGGAAAAAGCGGTGGGAAAATTCATTCGCGGGTTTCCGTCGAAGGTGGACGAGTACGAAAATCTGCTCGATTCGAATCCGATTTGGGGGATTCGCACGAAAGGCGTGGGATTCATTTCGCTCGAAGATATGCTGGATCTGGGCGTCACCGGTCCCATGATTCGGGGCGCGGGCCTGGCGCTCGATTGCCGCAAGACGGCTCCTTATTCGAGTTACGGCAAGTTCAATTTCAACGTCGCGACGCAGACGGGCAACGATGTGTACTCGCGGTATCGCGTCCGTTTACAGGAAATGCGAGAGAGCGCGAAGATCATCACGCAGGCGCTCGAAGGGATGCCGACGGGTCCGCTGCAGGCCGATGCGCCGCACGTGGTTTTGCCGGATCGCGAAAAAATGAAGACGCAGATGGAAGCGTTGATCTATCATTTCAAGATTGTCACCGAAGGCTTCCGCGTTCCCGCCGGCGAAGTATACCAGTGCATCGAATCGCCGCGCGGAGAGATCGGATATTACATCGTGAGCGACGGCACGGCGAAGCCCTATCGCGTCTACATGCGCACGCCGAGCTTCGCCAATCTGATGGCGCTGCCGGTGATGCTGAAGGACACGCTGATCGCCGATTCGATCGCCTCGCTGGGCAGTATGGACTTTGTGCTGGGAGATACGGACCGGTAACGCATGACTTTTTCGCCGCAACTGGAAGAACGATTCTCGAAGATGCTGACGCGGTATCCCGCGGGCAGAACGCGGAGCGCCGTCGTGCCGATGCTGATTTACGCGCAGGATGAAACGGGCGCCATCACTCCGGAGCTGGTCGAAGAAATCGCGAAACGCTGCGGCGTGGAACCGTTGCAGGTGGATGAAGTGGTCGGTTATTATTCCATGCTGCATCGCGAGGCGCAGGGGAAATATCACGTGCAGATCTGCACCAGCATCAGTTGCATGCTGGTGGGCGCCGAGGAGTTGTACGATCACGCGAAGGAAAAACTTGGAATCGGGCATAAGGGCGTAACGCCGAACGGACAGATTTCGTTGGAGGAAGTGGAGTGCATGGGAGCCTGTTCCTGGGCGCCCGCGGTCGAGATCAATTACGATTTTCATCACTTCGTCACGCCGCAGCAGTTAGATAAATTGATTGACGATTTGGGGAAAGCGCAGTAAATGCCGAAGAAACTTTATAACGAGCCGAGTCCTCTCGAAACGCGCGTTGTCAGCAAGCGGTTCGGCCTGGAAAATTCGGAATCGCTGGAAGTATATCTCGCCAACGAAGGCTTCGCGGCGTTCAAGAAGGCGAAGGAGATGACGCGCGAAGCGATTATCGACGAGGTGAAGGCATCATCGCTGCGCGGACGCGGCGGCGCGGGATTTCCTACTGGCCTGAAGTGGAGCTTCGTTCCGCACACGTCTCCGAAGCCGCGCGTGATCGTCGTCAATGCCGACGAAAGCGAGCCGGGCACCTGCAAGGATCGTCTGCTGATGGAGTACGATCCGCACCAGATGATCGAGGGCATCCTGATCGCGAGCCTGGTGGTGGATGCGCACGTCGGCTACATCTATATACGCGGCGAATATCGGTACCTGATTGAGGTGATGGATCGCGCCATCGAAGAAGCGTACGCCAAGGGCTATCTCGGCAAGAATATCTTGGGAACCGGGTGGGATTTCGATCTCCACACGCATTCCGGTGCGGGCGCGTACGAATGCGGCGAGGAGACCGCGCTGCTCGATTCGCTTGAAGGCAAGCGCGGCATTCCCCGCATGAAACCACCGTTTCCAGCGGTCGCGGGCGCATGGGCGCTGCCGACGCTACTTAATAATGTTGAGACCTTCAGCGCGATTCCGCCCATCATTCGCGACGGCGGGAAGGCCTTCGCCGATCTTGGCGTGCCTAAGGCGGGAGGAACGCGTCTGGTCTGCATTTCGGGTCACGTGAACAAACCGGGTGTGTACGAACTGCCGTTGGGATATTCAATGATGAAGGCGATTAACGAGGTTGCGGGCGGCATTCCAAACGGCAAAAAGCTTAAGGCTGTCGTGCCCGGCGGATCGTCCTGTCCTTTGCTCAAAGCCGACGAGTGCGATATCCCGATGGATTACGACAGCCTGGCGAAGGTCGGCAGCATGCTCGGGTCAGGCGGCATGGTCGTGCTGGATGAGACCACCGATATGGTGAAATTCGCCCTGCGCATCATGAAATTTTACGCGCATGAAAGTTGTGGATGGTGCATCCCGTGCCGCGAGGGCACCGCTTGGCTCAAGAAAATTCTGGAGCGGTTCAACGCCGGTCACGGGCGGCATGAAGACATCGCGCTGCTGGGCGAGCTGTCGAAGAATATGCTGGGCCGCACGTTCTGTGCGCTTGGCGATGCGGCGGCGATGCCCACGATTTCCATAGTCGAGAAGTTCGCGGAAGATTTCGAAAAGCGTTTGTCGCGCGAAATGGTGGCGGTTTAACGATGGCTGACATGGTCAAGTTGACGATGAATGGCCGTGAGATTACGGCTGAAAAAGGCACGCTGCTGATTGAAGCCGCCCGGCAGAACGGGATCGAGATTCCATCGTTCTGTTACTACGAAGGGCTGACGCTGCAGGCCGCGTGCCGCATGTGTCTGGTGGAAGTGGAAAAAACTCTGAAGCTCCAAGTGGGCTGTACACTTCCGGTGGCTGAAGGAATGGTTGTCCACACCGAATCGGAGCAGGTCAAAAGTGCGCGCAAGGGTACGCTCGAATTTCTGCTAACGAATCACCCGCTCGATTGTCCGGTATGCGACAAAGGCGGCGAGTGCGAACTGCAAGATATGGTTTTCGCCTATGGTGCGGGCGAGAGCCGCTTTACGGAACGAAAGCTTCACACGCCCGAGAAGCAATGGTCGCCGGTAGTATATTTTGACGCGCCGCGCTGCATTCTGTGCTACCGCTGCGTGCGCGCCTGCGATGAAGGGATGGGCGTGAAGGCGCTCGGCGTGGCCAATCGGGGAGCAATTTCAGAGATCGTGCCGAACCATTCCGATCATCTGGAATGCGACGAGTGCGGAGCGTGCATCGACATCTGCCCCGTGGGCGCGCTCACCAGCGGAACGTATCGTTACCAAACGCGTCCGTGGGAGATGAACCACGTCGGGACAATCTGTACGCATTGCGCCGATGGCTGCCGCACCACACTCGGCGTCCGTAACGATAAAATCATTCGCGGCAATAATCGCGACCGCTCGGGCGTCAACGGAGAATTTCTCTGCGTAAAGGGCCGCTACGCGTTCGACTTCGTCGAACATCCGGAGCGCCTGCAATCCCCGATGCTTCGAAGCGGAGACGAGTTCCAGCCCATCTCTTGGGCCCAAGCGCTCGAAATCGCCGGCAAGAAATTCAAAGCGGCGAAATCGTTCGGCATCATCGGGTCGAATCACACAACCAACGAAGAAAATTATTTCCTGGCGAAGATGGCTCGGCAGGGGTTGAAGACCGAGAACATCGATCATCACCGCACCGGCGACCTGGCTACACTGTTCGACGCGCTCTCGGGTAAAAACAACGCGCTCGCAACGACGGCGGATCTGTACAGCTCGAAAGCGATTCTCATCGCCGGCGCCGATCTTTCGCAACAGCATCCTTTCCTGGCTTATCAGGCGCGCGCGAATTTCCGTCATCATGCCGCGCACATTTATGCGGTGACCAGCGGCCCGGTTCGCGAAGATCAGCAAGCCGCCGCCAGCGTCCGCGTGCAGAAAGGCGGCGAGATCGCGGGCATTGAGTCTCTTCGCGACAAGCTCAAAGCCGAACCGGAGCTGGTCATCGTCTTCGGCGACGCGATTCAAGGCGACGCAGTCCGGAAACTGGTCGCCTTCGGCGATTCGCTCGGCGTCGGCGTAAAGTATGTCTGCCTGGTCGACTATTCGAATTCGCGCGGTGCCTTTGACATGGGCGTCGTTCCGAAAAATGGCGGCATGTCGGTCGAGCAAATGTTGGCGGCTAATCTCGACGTGCTCTGGGTAGTGGGCGCGAATCCCCTAAAGAACGCGACGATGTCCCCCAAAAAGTTCGTGGTCGTGCAGGATCTTTTCATGACCGAAACCGCGAGGCATGCCGACCTCGTGCTGCCCGCCGCCTCGGCGTATGAAAAGTCCGGCACAGTGACCAACGTCTGCGGCGAAGTGCAAAAGCTGAAGCACGCCCTGAAAGTAATGGGCACGAAGACCGACCTCGAAATCATGGGCCTGATCGCCAAAGAAATGAAGCTCGACCTCGGTATCTGGCTGCCCGAGAAAGTTTTCGAAGAGATCCGCAAGAACGTCCACGGTTACGATGTTTCGAAGGCTGTCCTCGACCTGGGCGCAGTCACAACCGCTCCTCTAAACGGCCGAGTCGCGACTCTACCCGGAGTCATTCAATCATCCGGCGATACCTTGTTCACCTCGGGCTCCCTGACGAAGTATTCAAAAATCCTCAACGAAGTCATGGAAGCGCCGGGAGCGTTGTACGAGGCGCCACGCGCCACGCGCCAGGCGCCAGTAAGCCCAGGAGCGGTCGAGAAATGAGAATCGCCAAAAAATACAGCGATCTCATAGCCTGGCAGAAGGCTATGGATTTGGTAGCAGTTGTATACCAACTGACGGCTGAATTTCCGAAGGCCGAAGTTTATGGCTTAACAAGTCAGTTGCGGCGGGCTGCGGTGTCGGTTCCGTCGAATATTGCTGAGGGCTATGCGCGGAGCGGTCGCCGTGAGTTTGCGCATGCCCTCTCCATCGCGCTTGGATCACTTGCCGAAGTCGAAACACAGATTTTGATTGCTGAGAGGCTTGGGTATCTTGCAGCTGATTCACGCGCTAACCTGCTGGAATTGTCAGCCGAAGCGGCGCCTTGCTTATGAACTTTTTCGTCATCAGCTTAATCAAGTCCGGCTTGGTCGCCTTCGTACTTCTCACCGCGCTCGCCTACATCCAATGGGTCGAGCGAAAAGTTCTCGCGCACATCCAACTCCGCATCGGACCCCGCCGCGTTGGGCCGCACGGATTACTCCAGCCCCTCGCCGACGTCATCAAGCTCCTTACCAAAGAGGACATGATCCCGTCGCATGTCAATAAGTTTTTCTACCTTCTCGCCCCCTTCCTGGCCGTAATGTTCGCGCTGATTTCCATCGCCGTCATTCCGTTTGGAACCGAAGTGAAGATCGGATCTTTCTCCACCCCGATGCAGTTGACCGACCTCAACATCGGCGTCCTGTTCATCCTCGGGCTCTCCGGCATCGGCGTCTACGGCGTCGCGCTGGCCGGCTGGGCGTCGAATAATAAATATTCCCTGATCGGCGGATTGCGCAGTTCCGCGCAAATGATCAGCTACGAACTTCCTATGGCGCTGGCGATCGCCGCGCCGCTCCTGATGCTCAATTCCTTAAGTTTTCGCGAGCTGGTCGACGGCCAGGCCGGCTTCTATTTCGGATTCATCCCGCGCTGGGCCATCTTTCAAGGACCCTTCCCGCAAATCGTCAGCTTCCTGCTCTTCATGGTCGCCGCCTTCGCCGAAACCAATCGCGTGCCTTTCGATCTTCCCGAGGCCGAAAATGAACTGGTTGCCGGATTCCATACCGAATACGGCAGCATGAAGTTCGCCGCGTTTTTCATGGCCGAATACTGCAACATGGTCACCGTATCCTGCGTCGGAGCACTGCTATTCCTCGGCGGATGGCAGCCTTTGTGGCCTGCCGAATACGGCTCGAAATTCGTGCCGACCCTGATTTTCGCGATCGCCGGATTGATCTGCCTCTCTCATGGATTGCGCCCGGCCCGCCCCTTCGACCGCTTCACCCTGCCCGTGTTCGCCGTCATCTTCCTGGGCATAGCCGCGATTTTTCTAGTCCCCATCCTCGCGACGATTCTACTCCCGCTGTTCTGGTTCCTCGCCAAAGTCGGCATTATCTTATTTATCTATATCTGGATTCGCGGCACCCTCCCGCGCTTCCGCTACGATCAGTTGATGAGCTTCGCCTGGACCTTCATGTTCCCCATCGCGATCGTCAACTTATTCATCACAGCCCTGATGGTGGCCGTTACCACTAAATAAATTATGGACGCGATTCTCTTTCTGCTCTTTGCCGCGATCGCCGTCGTCTGCGGCCTCAATCTGGTCTTACAGTCGCATCCGATTTCGAGCGCCCTGTCGCTGGTCGGCGTCATGGGATCACTCGCCGTGCTCTACCTGCTGCTCGGCGGAGAGTTCATCGCCGCCGCCCAACTCATCGTCTACGCCGGCGCGATCATGGTGCTGTTCATCTTCGTCATCATGCTTCTTAACGCAGGCACCGAGCGCAAGCTGCCGCGCCGCCTGTGGGTGAAATACGCGGGCCTCCCTTTGCTCGCCGTCTTCATCGGGATCGCCTCCTTCGTGATTCAGCGCATGCTTCCCGTAACCGAAGGCGTGAAGTTCGGCGCCATGACCCACGGCAACCCGCGGGAGATTGGACGCGCCCTCTTCCAAATCTATCTGCTGCCGTTCGAAGTCACCAGCGTGCTGATCCTCATCGCCATCCTCGGCGCGGTCGTACTCGCGCGCAAGGAGATCGACTAAATGCCCGAACTTCCCTTGCCCCAAAGCGTCCCGCTCGCCTGGTATCTGATTCTCAGCGCGATCCTGTTCACCCTCGGCGTCGCCGGATTTTTATTCCGCCGCAACGTGATCACCGTGTTCATGTCCATTGAGCTGATGCTCAACGCGGTCAATCTCAGCTTCGTGACCTTCTCCTACAAATTCAAACAGGTCGACGGACATATTTTCAGTTTCTTCGTGATGGTGGTCGCCGCCGCCGAAGCCGCGGTGGGCCTGGCCATCATTCTGACGATTTTCAAAAATCGCCAGACACTCGAAATCGACGAGGTCAGCTCGCTTAAGAACTAAACGATGCAGCAACTCTGGCTCATTCCTCTACTTCCCCTGGCGGGCTTCGCGCTCAACGGCCTCTTCGGCCGGCGCTTCCCGAAAGCCGTCATCAATCTCATCGCCGTCGGATCGGTGCTGCTCGCGTTTCTCTGGGTCCTCAAATCGCTCAGCGCTCTTGGAGCCTTCTCCGGAGGCCTCGAAGAAACTCACGTCGAACATTACTTCACCTGGATCCAATCCGGCGCCCTCAACATCGGTGTCGATTTCGCGGTCGACCGCCTCACCGCCGTCATGCTGCTCATCGTCACCGGCATCGGCGCGCTTATCCATATATACGCGGTCGGCTACATGGCGCATGAAGGCGGCTACTACCGCTTCTTCGCGTACCTGAACCTGTTCATGTTCTTCATGCTGACCCTGGTGCTCGCCCAGAACTTCCTGCTGCTGTTCGTCGGATGGGAAGGCGTCGGCCTGTGCAGCTACCTGCTGATTGGTTTCTACTTCACCGAAAAATACGCCACCGACGCCGGCAACAAGGCGTTCATCGTGAACCGCGTCGGCGATTTCGGGTTCTCGCTGGCCATCTTTTTAATCGCGATCCACTTCGGCTCGCTCGATTTCGGCCAGGTGTTTTCGCAGGCTAAACTGCTCCCTGTCGAAGCCTCACCCGGTTGGATCACCGCCGTCGCACTGCTGCTCCTCGTCGGCGCCACCGGTAAATCCGCGCAGATCCCTCTCTTTGTCTGGCTGCCCGACGCCATGGCCGGTCCCACCCCCGTCAGCGCGCTGATCCACGCCGCGACCATGGTCACCGCCGGCGTCTATATGATCGCCCGCAGCTCATCGATTTTTCTGCACTCGCCCGTGGCGCTTAGCTTCGTCGCGATCATCGGCATCGCGACAGCGTTCTTCGCCGCCACCATCGGCCTCGTGCAGAACGACATTAAGAAGGTCTTCGCCTACTCCACCGTTTCGCAGCTCGGCTACATGTTCGTCGGCCTTGGCACTGGAGCATTCTCGGCAGGCATCTTTCACGTCATGACGCACGCCTTTTTTAAGGCTCTGCTCTTCCTGGGAGCCGGTAGCGTCATCCATGCCCTCTCCGGCGAACAGGATCTTCGGCAAATGGGCGGACTCGCAAAGAAAATTCCTATCACTTGTATCGTGCTCCTGTGCGGCAGCGTCGCGATCGCCGGCGTGCCGTTTACATCAGGCCATTACAGTAAGGATGCGATTCTCGAATCGGCCTATCAATACGCCCCGTGGATTTTCTGGGTCGGCGTCTTCACCGCCGCCATGACCGCCTTCTATGTCTTCCGAGCCTTCTTCATGGCCTTCTTCGGCGACTACCGCGGCCATCATCATCCCCACGAATCCCCCTTCGTCATGTGGGGACCCCTCGCCATACTCGCCGCCCTCAGCCTCGGCGGCGGATTCATCAACGTCCCGAAATATCTGGAGCCTCTGTTCCCTCTCTCCGAAGGTACTCTCCCATCTTTCGTTGCCTGGGTTCCCATGGTCGCGGGCCTCGGAGGCATCGCGCTGGCATACGTTTTGTACGTCCTCTCGCCCGGACTCCCCGAGTCCATCGCCAACGCCTTCCGCCCCGCCTACACTTTGCTCTACAACAAATATTTCATCGATGAAGCCTACGATTCAGCCATCGTGAATCCCACCATCGATGGATCGCGCTCCCTCCTCTGGCGCACCATAGACGCGGGAGCCATTGACGGCGCCGTCAATGGAGTCGGCAAAACTGCGCGCGGCATCGGCAACGTCCTCAGACACCTGCAATCGGGCTATATACGAAGCTACGCCGGATGGGTGGTCGCCGGAGCCATCCTGGTCGTCATCGTGATGGGCCTCACGGGAGTGGTCACCCGATGAGCCATCTCGATCTCGTCCTCTTCATGCCGCTCGTCGGTTTCCTGCTGATGTTGTTCACGCCCAAGGACAACCCGAACGTCTCCCGTTGGACCGCGCTTGCGATCTCCATCGCCGTTTTCGCAGTGTCGCTGCTGCTGCTCGCGCCTTATTGGTTCGCCTATCCCACCGGCTACACCTTCGAGACCAACCACGCCTGGATCAACTTCCCGCCCATCCATTATCACGTCGGCCTCGACGGCCTCAGCCTCTGGCTGGTCCTCCTCTCGACCTTCTTGACTCCCATCGCCGTCGCAGTCTCCTGGAAATACATTGACAAGCGCGTCAAGGAATATTTCGCGTTCCTGATCCTGCTCGAATTCGGCCTTATCGGCGTCTTCGTCTCCGTCGACCTCTTCCTGTTTTACGTGTTCTGGGAAATCGCCCTCGTGCCCATGTACTTCCTCATCGGCATCTGGGGCCACGACCGCCGCATCTACGCCACCGTCAAGTTTTTCCTTTACACCATGGCCGGATCGGTGCTGATGCTTGGCGCCATCATCTATCTCTATAATCAAACCGGCACGTTCGATTACACCGTCATCCGAAACCTCATCTCAAACGGCCACGTCGCCCTCACGACGCGCGCCGAGATGCTGCTTTTCCTGGCCTTCTTTGTCGCATTCGCCGTCAAGGTTCCTTTGTTCCCTCTGCACACCTGGCTGCCCGACGCGCACGTCGAAGCGCCCACCGCCGGGTCCCTCATGCTGGCCTCGGTCATGCTGAAAATGGGCACCTATGGACTCCTCCGCTTCTGCGTCCCTCTGTTCCCCAACGCCGCGCATCAGTCCGCGCCCTGGGTCAACGTGCTCGCCATCACCGGAATCATTTTCGGAGCCCTGGTCGCCCTGGTCCAGCCCAACATGAAGAAGCTGGTGGCGTATTCCTCAGTCAGCCACTTGGGATTCGTCGTCCTCGGAATCTTCTCCTTCACCCAGCAAGGCCTCGACGGAGCCGTCTTCCAAATGCTAGCCCACGGAGTCTCTACCGGAGCGCTCTTCATCCTGGTCGGCTATCTTTATGAGCGCCGTCATTCGCTCGAAATCTCAGCCTACGGAGGCGTCGCCACGCCCGCACCAAATCTGGCCGTCGTGTTCCTCATCACAACCCTTGCTTCGATCGGCCTGCCGATGTTAAGCAACTTCGTCGGCGAATATCTGGTCCTGCAAGGTGCGGCACAAGCCAATTTCAACTGGGCCATCGCCGCCGCGCTGGGCGTGATTCTCTCCGCCTGCTACATGCTGTGGCTCTACCAGCGAATCTTTTTCGGCAAAGCCTCGGAATCGGTCACCCATCACATCACGGACCTGACAGGCCGCGAATGGGCCGCCATCCTTCCTTTACTCGCAATGATGTTCTGGCTAGGCAGTTTCTCCCAAACCTTCATGCCCGCCATCAGCACGCAGAATGCAGTAATCCTCCAGCAATCCCAGCAATCCCCAGTAGCCGCTCACCTGCAACTCCCGCCACCGTTTGTGGCGCACGCACTCGTGCGTGCCGCGTCGACACTCGTGTCGACGCCCGTGACCATACCGGTTCCCCAACTGAGGGCCCGCTAGCATGACCATGCCCACCAACGCCGAGTACCTGCGCTTCCTCCCGGAAATCATTCTTACACTCACCGGCGTCCTGATCATGTTCCTCGAGGCGATGTCTTCCTCGCGCCCGGCGCCCGGCGCCTGGCGCCTCTCTTCCCGCATCTTCGCTCCCCTGTCGATCATAGGCATGGCCGCCGCGCTAATAGCCGCCGCAACAGCCGATCCCGGCACAGCCTTTCACGACATGCTAATCGTCGATACCTTGGGAACATTCTTCCGCGTTCTGGTCATCGCTGTCGGCATCCTGACCGTCTTCAGCAGCTCCGAATATCTGCGCCGCGAGAATTCCCCCGGCGGAGAATTTTATGCGCTCCTGATCTTCAGCGTCATGGGCCAGTGCGTCATGGTCACCGCCAACGAGCTGATCATGATCTTCATCGGCCTCGAAATTTCCTCTATCTCCAGCTACATCCTGGCCGGCTATCTAAGAGATGACCCGCGCAACAACGAATCGGCGCTGAAGTATTTTCTCCTGGGCTCCTTCGCCACGGCGTTTCTCTTGTACGGAGTCGCCTGGATCTACGGCCTGACGGCTACGACCAACCTCGAACTGGTCCGCAAAGCCATTGAGACTCCCGGATTCGATTCCTTCGCTTTAGCCGGAATTGCCGCCGCGTTGATCTTCGTCGGCCTGGGATTCAAAATCTCCGCCGTCCCTTTCCAAGTATGGGCTCCCGACGTCTATCAGGGCGCGCCCGCTCCTGTCTCCGCGTTTCTTTCGGTCGGACCCAAAGCCGCCGCGTTTGCGATTCTGCTCCGCGTTTTTCTCACCGCCTTCGGACCCATCTCCGACCGTTGGACCCCTTTCGTCTGGGGCTGCGCTCTAGCGACCATGATCGTCGGAAACTTCGCGGCACTGAAGCAGTCGAACATCAAGCGGATGCTAGCCTACAGCTCCATCGCCAACGCCGGATACATTCTGGTCGCGGTCGCCGCGCATTCCGATACCGGAGCCGCCGCCGTGATGTTCTACCTCGCCGCCTACGCGTTAACGAATATCGGAGCCTTCGCGGTCATCACCTACTTCGCCCGCAAAGGCGAACGCTACGTAGCCATCGACGATTTCGCCGGCTTGGCCCAGCGCCAGCCCATGATGGCCGCCATGATGAGCATCTTTCTGCTAAGCCTGATCGGAGTCCCACTCACCGGCGGATTCTTCGGCAAGTTCTACATCTTCAAATCCGCGCTCGACTCCAACCTGGTCTGGCTAACCGTGCTCGGATTATTAAACAGCGCCGTAGCGGCGTACTACTATCTGTACATTCTGGTAGTGATGTACATGAAGGAACCGGGCGAATCGGTAGAAAATCTCCCGCCCGTCGGCTTCGGAATCCAAGTAGCCGTCTACGCCTCCGCCATCGGAACCCTAATTCTAGGCATCTTCCCGTCAACGATCCTGGATTACGCCAGCCGAACAATTTTGAAGTAATTGCCGCAACATTGTTAACTCATCTCAAATCTACTGTCTTGTGGGGCGGCCAATATTGGCGGCAGCCTGCTATCAGCAGGCTTTCGGCTTCTACTGCCTTTTCAACGCCACAGCACACGAGTCCTTCTCATCGACGACACGATAGCCCTCGGGCGGAGCAAACATCGATATGTCCGGGTCCATGCGGATCACGTTTATCCAACGCATGATCGTCTCTCCTTCTCTAGGATCGGAGTGCCTCGATAGTACCGTCATCCACAGCTCGTCCGAATACCATTCCTCGTCTGTGACGATCAGCGGACGATCGTCGCCGGCACCCGTTACAATGCTGTACAGTTTCCAACCCGAGGCCACCACACCTTCGACGTTCTGCAGGGGGAAAACCCTCTCGGCGCATGTGAGTCGCACGGCGGCTCTGGTGCTTGACGGGGCACAAGAAACGCGGATCTTTCTAGGAGTCACGGGCACGATCGTCTTCACAAGCGATTCCGACAAGATCAGCCGATGCGGATCCTCTCATGATCGTCGAGGACGTAGAAAACTCCCTTCACAGGATCCTTAATTTCTTTGAGAACAAAGGCGCTGCCGCCAGTTAACTGCAGCTCCGGATCAAGCTCCCGCTCAGTGCGCGTGCGCCCCTGCGAATCCCGCCATATCTTTAGCCCATTTTTCCGTTGTTGAATAAGGCTTCCATTAGGAAGCATTCGAACGATTTCAGTCCTCTGCTCGCCGGAGAAGAAAGGTTTAGTCAGTTCCACTTCGCGCACTGGATCGCTGAACTTCACCGTCATCGTGTCGCCGGCAGTTTCACTTGCGATCGTAGCGAACTGCCCAAACGCCATCGATGACAAAAAGCAAACGAGAGCGACTCGCACGCCTGAAATTTTACTACACAAAAATACTCAGCGTGCTCTTCGTCATCTGATCCTCGGTTTGCGCGACCTTCACATCCATGGCGAAGCTGTCTTTGGCCGCCATCAAGGACGCCATTTCAGAGCTGATATCGATAGTGTCGGTCGCGGGTCGCGCGAGTCGTGTTGCGATTTGAGTGACGCTCATATCGGCCAGCGTCATACCGGAAAGCGGAGTGCTGAGGTCGATCATGCCATCCTTATCGGACCATAAAGTGACAGTTTTGACTAAAATAGAGACCTTAAATGACCAAAATATGGCACGATTCGCAGCCGATCGCCCCCGTCGAGCAGTTCCTGATGCTCCAGCACCCAGGTATGCGCATGCGGCACCAGCACCGCGTTCAGCCCCGCTTCGAGCGCCGGATTGATATCCGATTTCGGCGAATTTCCGATCATCCACGTTTGCCGCGGATCGAAGCCCCGTTCTTTGATAAGTCGTTGATACGCCAGGGCATCCTTCTCTTTGACAATCGCCGTGTGAGCGAAATAGCGTCCCAGCCCGGAGCGGTCGACTTTCATCCGCTGCTCCTCCGGATGACCTTTGGTGAATAACGTAAGTTCATGACGCTGCGCGAGTTCGGCCAGCGTTTCCTCGACTCCCTCAATCACTTCGAGCGGCTGTTCCAAAATCCGCTCCGCCAAAGCCATCACCTGCTCCAGGTCGTCGCCTCGAATTTCGCGCTCCGCCAAGTGCCGGTAAGCCTGTTGCAAATTACGTCCAAAGCTTTTCGAACCATAGCCATGCGTCTTCGCGTTGACCATTTCGATCTCGTTCAACACATCGCGAACCCGTACAGCCGTGAGTTTGGAATGATCTAGAAATGCGCAAAAATCGTCAAAAGCCCGCTCGAAATAGATGTTATTTTCCCATAGCGTATCGTCCGCGTCGAACACCAGCCAGCTCATTCGATTTTGCCTAGCCCCCGCCCGTGCCCGTTGCGCGGCGCGACCTCTTTCACGTGCTGAATGCGGCGTTGGCGCAGGTTGTGAACCGGAAAGAAATCAGCGAGTTGGCGTATCCGGTCGGCTTCGCTGCGGGAGGCGAGAAGCGCTTGCCGAAAGCCCAGATCGGACACCGGTTGCGCCAGGCGAAAGCTCAATTGCGGTTCATCCAAGTCGATGATTTCGTTCGATATCTCGTTAAATCCGTCAATGGCGCGCTGGCGGATTTCGGGCGCGGTTGGCGAATCCTCTTCATCGTCAAAAAACTCCACGGCCCCCCGCAGGAACGATCGTTCTTCGTTGATCATCATGATTTCAAAGCGCCTGCGGCCGCGCGCGAGGATATCCATTCGCCCGTCCGGATACTCGCGCAGCATCTTGTCGATCAGCGCGGTGCATCCGGTATTGGCGATCCCTTTTTCGCTGGCCAGGACCACTCCGAATTCCAGGCGGTCGCGAATGACTTCGGCGATCATTTCCTTGTAGCGATCCTCGAAAATATGAAGCGGCAGCTCGGCGCCGGGCAACAGCACCACGTGGAGCGGAAATAGAGGCAATAAACCCGGCTGCATGCTACCATTATCACTTTCGCACACATGATTCTTAAGCTCAAACGCACGCCGGGCATCTATCTGGTGGGGTTCATGGGATGCGGCAAATCGACAGTCGGACGAGCCTTGGCCGACGAATTGGGCTGGAGTTTTTTCGATCTGGACGACGAAATCGAAAGCGGCGCGGGCTCGACCGTCAGCGAAATTTTCGATTCTCAAGGCGAAGAGATGTTTCGCGCCATGGAAGCATCCGCGCTAGCCAAGCGCGTGCGAGCGGTGCAGTCCGGGCAGCCGCAGGTGATCGCCTTGGGCGGCGGGGCATTGATGAGCGACAAAAATTTCGAACTGATTATGAATCACGGCGTGGTCGTGTGGCTCGACGCACCGTTCCATTTGATTGAGAAGCGAGTGGCGGCCGAGTCGCACCGGCCGCTGGCTCGCGAGCCTGAAAAATTGCGCGCGCTGTTTGAAATTCGGAGCCCGCGTTATGCGCTCGCCGATTATCGCGTGGAGGCTCCCGAGGAAGAAGCCATGGCGACGGTGCGGCGGATTCTGGAGCTGCCGTTATTTTGAAAATTGGCCGCCGATGAACGCGGATAAACGCAGATCGGAAACGCGCAGAAAGCACGCGCTGCAAATTTTTCGCGCGGCGCTGGCCGCGGCCGATCCGCAGGAAGCCGTGCTGCGTCATCTGAAGTTCGATGGGCGGACGATCGCTGCCGGGCGCCGGAAATATTCCATAAAAAAATTCGATCGCATTCAAGTCATCGGGGCGGGGAAGGCCGGCGCGGCCATGGCTCGGGCGGTGGAACGGCTGCTCGGCAGGCGCATCGCGGGCGGATGGATCAATGTCAAAGACGGTCATACCGGCCATCTGCGGCGCATTCATCAAGAGGAATGCGGGCATCCGGTTCCCGATGAGCGCGGGGTCGAAGGCGCGCGCAGAATGGCGGAGATCGCGCGCGTGGCCGGGGTTCGCGACCTGCTGATTTGCGTCATCTCCGGCGGCGCGTCGGCTCTGACGCCCGCGCCTGTTCCGCCGATGACGCTCACCCAGAAGCAGGAGCTGACCAAAAAACTTCTCGCGAGCGGCGCGACGATTCATGAGATCAACACGGTTCGAAAACATCTGTCGACGATCAAGGGAGGGCACCTGGCGAAGCTTGCGTATCCTGCGACGATGATCGCGCTGATTCTTTCCGATGTAATCGGAGACGATCTGGACGTGATCGGCTCGGGTCCAACGGTGGGGGATCGATCGAGTGTGGAAGATGCGCGCGCGGTGCTGGCCAAGTACGGCATCTTGCAGAGTGTCGAGTTTCACGAGACTCCAAAGCCGGGCGACCCGGCGTTGGAACGCGTGCAGAACATCATCGTAGGAAGCAACGAACAGGCGATCGATGCGGCCGCGAAGCAGGCCAAGGCGCTGGGATACCGGACGATGGTGTTGTCGACCAGAATCGAAGGCGAGACGCGCGACGTCGCCGGGGTGCACGCCGCGATCGCAAAAGAAATCCTAGCGACCGGCCGTCCGCTGCGAGCCCCCGCATGCGTACTATCAGGCGGCGAGACGACGGTAACGATCCGAGGCTCAGGCATGGGGGGACGGAATCAGGAATTCGTGCTGGCAGCGGCGATTGCGCTTGAAGGGTCGGGTCCAGTGACGGTGTTGAGCGGAGGGACGGATGGCACGGATGGTCCCACCGATGCAGCGGGAGCGATTGCGGATTCTTCGACGGTTTCTCGCGCGCGAGGGCTGGGACTGGATGCGGGAGCGTTCCTTGCGAATAATGACTCGTATCATTTTTTCGAGAAGATTGAGGGGCTCATTAAAACCGGCCCGACAGGGACGAATGTTATGGATGTGCGGGTGGTGTTGGTGGGGTGAAGCAAGGCGCGGCCAGAGCGAACAACCCGGCCTTTCGTTGTATAAAACAATTTAGAGGGTTTCTGTTTTGAGGAAATCTGCGGAAATCCGAATCTCTAGCCATTCGAATCAGTTACCTATCGCGTGTAGATTATCCAGCGGTTTCCCACAGAGATTTCCAGAGGCTAACTGCGGCATACAAAGATTCAAGAAGTTGATTGTTGCGCAACGATGAACCCGTTATTGTGGTACTGCCCTCATGAAACTACGAGACCTGCTGCGAGAACTTACAAGCGCTGGGTGCGTTCTGAAGCGTCACGGCGGGCGTCACGACTTGTGGCTAAATCCTCGCAACGGCCGGAAGGCACCTGTTCCTCGCCACGGCGAGGTGAAGAACCCGCTCGTTGAGGTAATCAGGAAGCAACTCGGAATTTAAACTTCGACACCGATCTCTTTGGTTTGGATCTCGGTGGCGTGAAGTTCCTGCGCATCCGCTTGGACGAGCTGATAGGCGTCGCGGATGTTCTCTTCCAATTCCGCAAGCGTTTCACCCTGGCTGAAGACGCCGGGAACTTCCTTCAGTCGGCCAATGTACCAACCTTCGTCGATCCAATACTCGAGAGTGAAGTGCCACAGCATAATTCGATTGTAATGCTTCTCAGTGGAAGGAAGGTGCCTGATCTCGCGCCGCCGAGCAATTCGCTCCTGTCTGCTATGTTAGGTTTTGGGAGGGCCCCGTGACAATTACCATTGACGTCAGACCCGAGGTTCAGTCGGAACTCGCCCGTCAGGCTGCTTCCAGCGGAAAGCCGGTTGAGGCTTATGCTGCGAGCCTGCTCGAAGAGGCTGTGCATCTTCCGGCGACCCCGCCCGGCAAGACTCTGGAGGAAGTGTTCGCGCCTGTTCGTGGGTTATTCGCGGATGGCGAACTCGATTTCAGCCGCAATCTCTCCACCGACCGCCCGATTGACTTTTCATGAGCGGGTTTCTCCTCGACACCAACATTCCTTCCGAAATGCTGCGGCCCCGTCCGGACGCGAATGTCGCTGCCTGGCTTAAGCGCCAAGCGAACGAGACAGTGTTTAAGGCGTCGTGATAATGGGTGAGTTGCGTCGGGGAGTCACGCTGCTTGCTGAGCAAAGTCCGCGACGGGCGGAGCTTGAGCGAATGATTCACGAGAAGGTTCCGTCCTGGTTCCAGGATCGCATCTTGCCAGTGACAAGGATGATCGCGGAGCGATGGGGCGTACTCGATGGAGAGAGGCAACTTGCCGGTCGGCCAATGAACATTGCCGACGGAATGATCGCCGCGACGGCCCTTGAACACGATCTCACCCTGGTGACGCGGAACGTGAAGGATTTTGCTGGTCTCGGTGTCGCCGTTTTCAGCCCGTGGGGCGGTCTGAGTCTTCTTTCCGAAGAGATCGAGCGGCCGGTTACGGACCGGCCGACAGGGACGAATGTCATGGATGTTCGGGTCGTACTGGTGGGTGAGGAACGCGCCAAGGGCTCCGGCGCGAAGCCACATGGGGAAGATCGGAGTAAGTAATGAAATATTGGTGGGTGAATCAGACTGATAATTGGCACCATGAGTTTGAGGGCGGCTATCTTTACGCTGGGGAGAGTCGTAACCCTTTTCGTAAGAGCATCCTAGATGTTCGCAAAGGCGACTTGGTCATATGCACTCACGGCAAGGGTGAAGTGCGCAGAATCTACGCTATAGGAATCATTGCGAGCGATCCTTCTGGAGAGATCGTTAAGAGGCGTGCAGATCGGACAGCCGGGACATCCGTGAAACAGGCGTGGCCCGAGGGGTGGGAAGTTCCCATCGACTATGACGAGCTTGAGTACCCAGTCCCGTGGGCGCCAATCCGGCGAGCCATTCAGGGCAAGTTCAACGCGCAGCACTTCACGGAGAAATCAGCCGGCGTTCAGGGCTACTTATTTCCCGTTCCCGTCGAAACGGCAGGCGAGATCCTGCGGCAAATCAACTGGAAGCAGCCAGATTCGGCTCGGTTTGCTGCGCCAGAAGCGACCCCGCCGGAACTTTTTGCCACGGCCATGGTTGCGGCGGTAATGGTCCGAATAGGCCATCAGAAGTGGTCCGACGGTGTTAAACGGATGTGGGGTGAGTGTTGCTGTGCAACCGGATTCAACGTTAGGAGGCTCCTGCGAGCATCTCACATCGTCCCATGGCATGAAGAAGAGCGAAGTCGGCTTGATCCTTACAATGGCCTCTGTCTGAGCCCCGCCTATGACGCTGCGTTCGACGCGCATCTGATTACGTTCTGGGACGACGGTCACATTCTGCTCGCCGACGGTTTTGATGCAGAATCCGCTCGCCTGATCGGCATCAATCCAGCCACCCAAATCACAGGGCTCTTGCCTGGTCACCTCGAATACTTGAAACGCCACCGCACTGCCTTCAAGAGAGCGTAGCGCAACAATAAAGGAATGTTCTTTGCCTTCTCACCCCGGGACGCAGCCGTGGCCGCGGAGATGCCACAGGAGGCGCTCACGCTTCATCCGATTACGACGAGCTCTTGTTTGGCGTCGGGCGGGAGAGCGCGCAACGACTCTTCCAGTTTATGCTCCAGAATCAGTGCAATCGCTTCGCGAAGACTCGCGAGGCATTCTTCACGCGATTTGCCTTGGCCGTTGGCGCCAAATCTCCGACCGTGTGGTCTAAATTCCGCTCGCCGCTTGTCCCCGCCCTGACGGGACGGGGTTATAACCCCACGTGTAAGCGTGGGGATGGGATCGGTAATGCCACAAGGAAACACTCCGCGCAGTCGAAACCCGGGCATCCCGGCTCGACGATCATTCTCCCGCCCATGCTCCGGGGCTGATCTCTTTGGGCCGAAGGGCCGAAGGGGACAGACAGAATCGACGAACACAAAAATCTTCCGAATCCAGCAGTCAGCTCCGTCCCCTTCGCATTATTGCCTTCTTTCCCTCAATTTTCTAGGTGCCCGACGCGCCCCGAAGTGACCAGCCGTCTTTTCGAGCTTCTGCGCGTCCTCGAATCTTGCCGAATAATCCGACCGGGAAGCGATTTACTGCCCTTTTCACGCCTGAACATCAGAAAAAGTCTACTCACGCTCCCCTTTTTGCCCAAAGGGACGGAGCCGTCTACGTGTTTCGGCTAGATCATTCCATGCCGCTTCTGTCTGTTCGTCACGCTCCCCCATAACGAGCCCCCTTCACCCGAGTGTCTTTTCTCTGCGCTCTCCGCGTCTCTGCGTGAAATATTTTCCCTCGATCTCCTCTCAAATCACCACATCGAGCTTTCACCCACACTCCCCCCAAGAACCCCGTTCTAACATACAGTCAAGAAGCCAGGAGTCTCCTGATTGATGCCTGGTTCGTGATCCGTAAAAGTTCTCGAGACCCTAAACGGATTGTCATATTGAGTCGGGGAGGACCTGCGCATCTTCAGCGGGCTTTGCCGTGAGAGTTATAACACGGATTCGGGTACCCTTAGGGGGCGGGCAGTTCGTGGGGTGATAAATCTCGCGGGTTGCCCAAACTCTGAAAGTTTAGAATCAAGGATGGGGGTTACGGAGGGACACACGCCCAAAAGTGCACGCCCGGGGTGTCCCAAGGACCTAATATCGAGTCTGATCCCCAAATCTGCGCGACTCCTCCCGATGCGCGAGTGGCAGCCGGGGATTGTTCCTGTCACATTACCGAATCGGACACGAAAAATGCACGATTCTTGGCTCCCGTTGGAGAGGAACCACATCGTCCAACGCAGATGAAGCCAAGGCAACGAACATTCGTAGCGTCAAATCGCAGCAGTGTGCTGGGCTCGATGACTCAGACATTAGCGACACCCACCGATCGCTGATATTTAGGTACTCGCGTGGTGGCTGCCATGTTTTTACTATAGTGCGCTAATCTTGGATAGTTTAATGTCAGATAAAAAATTACAAATCATCCCGTTGGGGGGCTTGGGCGAGTTCGGTATGAACTGCATGGCCGTCCGGTACGGCGATGACATTATCGTTCTCGACGCGGGGATGATGTTCCCCGACGCGGAACTGATGGGCGTGGACATCGTCACTCCCGATTTTGCGTACCTCGAGGAGAATGCCAAACATGTTCGCGGCCTGATCCTCACGCATGGACATGAGGATCACATCGGCGGCATTCCTTTCCTGCTGGCGCTAATGAAGATTCCGGTCTACGGCACCGCGTTCACGCTGGCGCTGGTGGAGCGCCGCCTCGAAGAGCACGAGATGTTGAAGGAAGCGAAGCTCAATAAGGTCAAGCCGGGCGAGACGCTGGTGCTGGGGCCGTTCTCGATCGAATTTATCCATGTGACGCATTCGACGGTGAGCTGCGTCGCGCTCGCGATCACCACGCCGCTCGGCGTCATCATGCATACCGGCGATTTTAAAGTGGATCCGTCGCCCACCGACAACGAGCTGTTCGATCTGCACAAGTTCGCCGATTATGGAAAGCGCGGCGTGCTGCTGCTGATGTCGGATTCGACCAACGTCGACCGGTCTGGCTATACGGAGAGCGAGCGCGCGGTCGGCCCTCGCCTGGCCGAGCTGTTTATGCGCGCGCCGCGGAAAATCGTGATCTCCTGCTTCAGCTCGTCGATTCACCGGCTGCAACAGATTCTCGATGCGGCGCACGAGTACGGCCGCAAGGTCGCGTTCATCGGCCGCAGCATGAACACGGCGACGGAGATCGCACACAATCTCGGCTTCCTGACAATTCCCAACGGCATCCTGCTGCGTCCGCAGGATCTGATGCAAACCGCTCCGAGCAAGGTTTGCGCCATCGTCAGCGGCACGCAAGGGGAGCCGATGTCGGCGCTTTCGCGAGTGGCCGTCGACAATCATAAGCATCTGTCGATTGAAACCGGCGACGTGGTCGCGCTCAGCGCTCGCATTATTCCCGGGAATGAAAAAGCGATCTACCGGATGATGAATCACATCGCGCGGCGGGGTGCGGACCTGGTGTACGGTCCGATGAATCCGCCGATCCACGTGTCCGGCCACGGCAGCGCGGAGGAATTGCGGTTGATCCTGAACCTGGTGCGCCCGAAATATTTCGTGCCCATTCACGGCGAGTATCGCCAGATGACGAAGCACGCGCAACTGGCGCAGCATCTGACGCATTACAACCTGGAAGCGACCTTCGTTCTGGAATCCGGCGAGACGCTCGAGATCGACAAGAAGGGCGCGCGTAAAGGCGAGCCCGTGACGGTAGGCCGCATCTGCATCGATTCCGGCACGCTCGATGAAGTGGTGGAAGATATGGTGATTCGCGACCGCCGCCATTTATCGGAAGACGGTTTCGTGCTGCCGATCATCGCGATCAATAAGCATACAGGTGTGTGCGAAGGCCTGCCGGAGATCGTGAGCCGGGGCTTTATGTCGCTAGATGACAGGTCGGACGTGATGGAGGAAGCGCGCAAAGTCGTCCTGAAGACGCTCAACTCCTCGTCAGCCGAGGAGCGGACGGATTTGGGAGTGATGCAGGAGAAAATCCGCGCGGATCTGAAGCGCTATCTGACGAAAGAGACGTCCCGGCGGCCGTTAATTATGCCGGTGATTTTAGAGGTTTAATAGAGGTAGAGGATTGGCTCATGGCGTACACGATTGATCTCACCGAGGAGCAGGTGGCCGCACTCAAAGCGAAAGCGCTGGCCGAGGGACTTTCACTGGAAGGCTGGCTTCGGAAGCTTGCCGACCAGGAAGCCGAGCCGCGCCTGAAGCCGCTCAAATCCGCCTACGGTATCTTGGCAAAATACGGCCCTGGCCCATCTGCCGAGGAGATTGATGAGAATCGCCGAGAGATGTTCAAGGGTTTCGGCGAAGAGTTTTGACAATCACCGGAGTCGCCGATACGCATGCCGCCCTTTGGTATGTTCTCGGAAATCCGCGACTTTCGATTCGCGCAAAATCCTTCATCGATGACGCCGCAAGTTCCGGGCAAACTATCGCGGTCTCCGCGATCAGCTTGGCGGAAATCGTCTACCTTGTCGAAAAGAGACGCCTTCCTGCATCGGCGTATGATGACCTGCTAATCGTTCTCAACGATCCGACTCGCGTCTTGAAAGAGGCGCCTGTCAACGCCGAGATCGTCGAGGCCATGCGGCTCGTTCGTCGCGACGCTGTGCCGGACATGCCTGATCGCCTGATTGCCGCAACTGCCATTTATCATCGCGTTCCGGTGATCAGCCGCGATGGGCGCATCCGCGCGTCAAGCGTAGAGACGATCTGGTGAGGGCTGGACGCTCAGGGGTTTAATAGCAGCGGCGGCGTGGCGATCCAAAATTGATTAGGATAGCCGAAAGAGATCACTGATTCCGTTGTTTGCCGGCGCAAACCTTCGTGAATGTTGACGCTCGCAGTGACTTTTCTACGACGCCAAGCAGTAGGGGATGCGCTCTTCCGCGATCTGAGGCTGACGAGATGCTATCCACAGAGCCGGTGGTTCCAAGCAGGACAGTCGCGATGACGACACCGGTAATTCGTGCTTGCGCCGCGAGGATCGGGTAAGTGGGAATCTGGAGCCGTTCCACGCAAGCGATGTTGTTCTCGGTCTGCGCCACTAAAGGCAATCCAGCAAGGATCAAAAGGTACGCGCGCATATCCGTAGTCTTACACTAAAAATATGGACATCACCGACGCGTCCGGCTATCCCGGTTCCGCGGACCAGGTTTTCTCTCCTGAAAATGAAGAGCAAGTCGTTGAGATCCTGCAAAAGGCGTCGAGGCAGAATGTTCCGATCACCATAATCGGCGCGTTGACCGGAGTCACCGGAGGAGCCGCGCCGCAGGGCGGATGGGGCTTATCTCTCGCGAAGCTCCGGGTGTGCAATATTGAACAGGGTCGCGCGATTGTTGGAGCCGGAGTGCTGCTGCGCGAAGTGCAATCTGGGGCTGCAGCGTCGGGGCAGTTTTACGCGCCGGATCCTACCGAAAATACTTCTTCGATTGGCGGAAATATCGCGACCAACGCCAGCGGGTCGCGCAGTTTCCGGTACGGCGCTACCCGGGAACATGTTCTCGCCCTGCGGGTTGCTTTGCTCGACGGACGTGTGATCGAGGTCCGCCGCGGTCAGCCAGTGGACTTCGAGGTTCCAGCGCTGCCGCTTCCTCGTACCACCAAGCACTCCGCCGGATATAGGCTCGCGCCGGGTATGGACGCAGTCGATTTATTTATCGGCAATGAAGGAACGCTCGGCGTGGTGACGCAAGCGGAGTTGAAACTGCTGCCTGCGCCGGGCGAGATCCTCGGCGGAGTCGTCTTTTTCGCGTCCGAAGAAGCCGCGCTGGATGCGGTTGACCGGTGGAGGGAGACGCCGGGGCTGCGAATGCTGGAATATCTGGATGGCAAGTCGCTCAGAATGATGGATGTAGCGCATCGGGCGGCTCTGATGATTGAGATCGAGGGCGAGGCCGATCTCGACATGACCGGGACGCTTGAAAGCGATTCCTGGTTCGCGACCTCGGCCGCAGACCGGGAGCGGTTCCGGCAGTTCCGCCATTCCCTTCCAGAACGCGTCAATGCGCGTATCCGGAAGAGCGGGTTCATGAAATTGAGCACCGATTACGCGGTGCCGCTCGACAAAAATCGCGAGATTTTAGCGACTTACCAAGCCAAGTTGAAGCAAGCCGTCGGTGACAATTTTGTTATTTTCGGCCATATCGGTGACGCGCATCTCCATATAAACACGTTCTCGGACAGCCCCGAGCAGTTTGCGTCGGCCAAGGCGGTGACCACGGAGCTGGCGCGCGATGCGGTATCGCTCGGCGGGACGGTCGGGGCGGAACACGGACTGGGGAAGCGGAAGGCGCATCTGCTCGAAATACAGTACTTGCCGGCGGAGATCGAGGCGATGCGGGCGGTGAAGCGGCGCTTCGACCCGAATTGGATTCTGGGACAGGGCACTCTGTTTCCTTGCTATAATGTGAATTCCTTATGAGTACCGCGTCTAAGAAGATCATCTTACTGAGGCCGCGAGGTTTCTGCGCTGGAGTAGTACGCGCGATTGACGTTGTGAAGATTGCGCTGGACCTCTACGGGGCGCCCATTTACGTGCGGAAAGAGATTGTCCACAATAAGCACGTTGTGGATGAGTTGCGCGAGGCGGGGGCGATTTTCGTCGAGGAATTAGAAGAAGTTCCCAGTGGCGCGCGAGTGATTTTCAGCGCGCATGGCGTTTCCCCGGCCGTGCGGCTCGAAGCCAAGGAGCGCAGCCTTAAAGTGATCGATGCGACCTGTCCTTTAGTCACTAAAGTGCACTTAGAAGCCGTTAAGTTCGCAAAAAGAGGCTATTCCATCGTCTTAATCGGCCATAAAGATCACGATGAAGTCATCGGCACTTTGGGCGAGGCTCCGCAATCCACCATTCTCGTGTCGACTGTCGAGGACGTGGATCGTCTTAACATTGCGGATCCCGAGCGGGTTTCCTTTATTACGCAAACTACTCTAAGCTTGGATGAGACGCGGGATATCGTGGAGCGGCTGAAGGAGCGGTTCCCGAAAATCCAGGGTCCGGCGGCGCAGGACATTTGTTATGCCACCGAGAACCGGCAGCTCGCGGTGAAGGCCGTGGTGCCCTTGTGCCAGTTGCTGCTGGTGGTGGGTTCGCAGAACAGTTCGAATTCGCGAAGATTAGTCGAGGTTTGCGAAAAGATGGGCGTTCCGGCGTATCTGATCGACGATTTAAAAGAAGTGAAACCCGAATGGCTTTCGGGCATCCAAACGGTAGCTGTTACGGCCGGGGCGTCGGCTCCGGAAAACCTGGTGGAGGAGTTGATCCAATCGCTCGAAGGAAGCGGGTTCAACGAACTCGAAGAAATGGAAATCAAGGAAGAGGACGTGCGGTTTAATCTGCCCTCAGAACTGGGCCGCACGGTGCAATTACAGACCATCGCGCGCGTATGAGTCCGAGCCTTCAACTCGCCGAAGCATTGACGGCCGCAACCGCACGATCGTTGCGCAGCGCAGCCGACTACATGCTGCAGCGCCAGACGGAAGAAGGATTCTGGTGGGGCGACCTGACGGCCGACACCACGCTCGAATCCGACTTCATATTGTTAGAGCTGTGGCGGCATCCTCCGGTGAACGGCGTCTGGAATCCTCCCACGCGGCCTCTGGTCGATCGGGCCGTACGCTCCATTCTCGCGCGGCAGTTGCCCGATGGCGGATTCAATATCTACGCCGAGGGGCCGTCGGAAATCAGCGCGACTGTGAAGGCGTATACCGCTTTGAAACTGGCCGGGATTGATTACGACGATCCGAATCTGAGCCGCGCCCGGGAGAGAATCCTGGCCATGGGCGGCTTACAGGCCGCCAACAGTTACACCAAAATCAATCTCAGTCTATTCAATCTTTATCCGCGCGAAAACACGCCTTCGATCCCGCCGGAAGGGATTCTACTGGGCAAGCTGATCTACGAAATTTCGTCGTGGTCGCGGGCTATCGTCATTCCTCTGTCGATCGTTCACGCGATGAATCCGCGGCGTCCGGTGCCGGCTGGGTTCTCGATTAAGGAATTGTACCTGCCTGGTGTTCCGCTGGAATTTCCCAACGACGAAGGGTTTTTCAGCTGGCGCAATTTCTTCCTCAAGGCCGATAAATGCCTGAAGTTCTGGGAGCGTCACGGCTCGCGGGGGATTCGCATGAAAGCGATCCGCCGCGCGGAGCAGTGGATGCTCCAGCGCACCCGTTACACGGACGGGCTGGGAGCGATTTACCCCCCGATGATGTACGTCATCATGGCGCTCGATCTTCTGGGTTATCCCAAGGATCATCCGGACGTTCAGGAAGCCGAGAAACAGTTCTTCAATTTGCTGGTCGACGACGAGCGCGGCTTTTTCTTTCAGCCATGTTTCTCGCCGGTATGGGATACGGCGATCGCGGCATACGCGTTAGGTGAATCGGGCGTGGTTCCGGATGCCAGGCTCAGCGGCACGGTCGACTGGCTGTTAACCAAGGAAGTCCGGCGCAAGGGCGACTGGTCCATCAAGCGGCCGGATGTCGAGCCTTCAGGCTGGTATTTCGAATTCGCCAACGAATCTTATCCTGACATCGACGATACGGCGCAAGTGCTTCTGGCTTTCGCGCGGGCGCGGGGATCGAGCTCGGCGAAGCAGGAAGCCTGTACGCAGCGCGCCATCAACTGGCTGCTGGCGATGCAATCGAAGGATGGCGGCTGGGCGGCGTTCGATGTCGATAATAATTGGAATTTCTTAAGTTCCGTCCCGTTCGCCGATCACAACGCGATGCTCGATCCGACGTGTCCCGATATCACCGGCCGTGTGATGGAAGGGCTGATCGCCTCGGGGATCGATGGCAATCATCCGGCGATCCGGCGCGGCGTGGAGTATCTGAAGCGTACTCAGGAAGTCGACGGGAGCTGGTACGGGCGCTGGGGCGTCGATTATATTTACGGCACTTTCCTGGCTCTGCGCGGGTTGAAGGACGCGGGCGAGAGCGATCGCGAAGCCTATATCCTGCGCGCCGGTGAGTGGATCCGGTCGATCCAAAACGCCGATGGAGGCTGGGGCGAAAGCTGCGCCAGCTACGATAATCACACGTATACGCCGGCCCAAAGCACTCCCTCGCAGACGGCGTGGGCGATTCTAGGGCTGCTCGCGGGCGGCGACACCACCAGCAACAGCCTGCACAACGGCATCGAATATTTAATTGAGACGCAGAATGCCGACGGAAGCTGGGACGAAGCGCTGGCCACCGGCACCGGATTCCCTCGCGTCTTTTACCTGAAGTATCACCTTTATCGCAACTCGTTTCCGGTGCTGGCCATGTCCTGCTACTTGAAATCGAGAAGCGCACACGGAGCAGACCGTTCATGAGAGTTCCTTTTTCGCAAGTCGCCGATATGGCGACCTACATCGCCAAGAACAAGATTCGTCCCCGCCCGGAATGGCAGAAGAACAACGCCGTATCCGACGACGCGAATCCGTTCCGCATCATCCATACCCAGATTCCGGGGGCGGGAGTCGAGCGCAAACCGCATCCGATGATCAACAAGCGGTTCCCTCTGGTGATGATGCTGGAGCCGCTGCACGCCTGCAATTTAACCTGCACCGGCTGCGGCCGCATCCGCGAATACGAGTCCTCGATTCGCGAGCGCTTGAGCCTCGAGCAATGCCTCAAAGCCGTCGACGAGTGCGGCGCGCCCATGGTTTCTATTTGCGGCGGGGAACCGCTGCTTTACCCCGAAATTGCCCAGTTAACCAACCAGATTCTGGCTCGCGGAAAATGGATTCAACTCTGCACCAACGGCATGTTCATGATCAAGCGGTTGAAAGAGTTCACGCCTCATGCGGGCCTGGTGTTCAACGTCCACCTGGATGGGATGGAGAAGAATCACGACTTCTCCGTCGAACGCGAAGGCGTTTTTAAAGAGGCCATCGAAGGGATCAAGGCTGCGAAAGCGGCCGGATTCAAAGTCTTCACGAACACCACGGTTTATAAAGAGACCGACATGAAAGAGATCTGGGAACTGTACGAATTCCTGGAGCCTCTCAAAGTCGATGGCCACGCGATTGCGCCGGCTTATGGATATTCGGCGGTCAATCAGCGCGAAATTTTCCTGACGCGCGACGACGTGCATGAGAAATTCAAGGATATCGACAAGATGGCGAAGCGCTTCCCGCTGGTATCCTCGCCCATCTACATGGAATTTCTTCAAGGCGAACGCGAGCTGCCGTGCACCGCGTGGGGCATGCCGACCTACAATGTGAAGGGTTGGAAAGGCCCCTGCTACCTGATCACCGACGCGCATCACGACACTTTCGAAGGCCTGATGACCAAGACGCCATGGGAAAATTACGGCGAGGGAAACGATCCGCGCTGTGCGGAGTGCATGGTTCATTGCGGGTATGAGCCGTCCGCGGCTTACGGCATTAATTCGAAATTCAGCGATCCGTTTAAACAATTGGGCTGGCTCTTAAGCTAGTGGGGAGATCGTGAGCGGTTGTCATCCCCTCCCTTACGGTCGGGGTTCGGTGGGAAGGCTGGTGGGAACTCAAGTCTCGCCACCTAACCCCGACCGTAAGGGAGGGGATAAACGGGTCGCTAGGTGAAACCGACGCTGGTAACGGGCGCCACGGGATTTGTCGGCTGGCATGTGGCGCGTAAGCTGTTGGAGCGTGGCGAACGGGTCAGGGTACTGGTGCGCGATCCGGGGCGATTGAAAGAACTGGACGGAGTCGAGCGGTTTTGCGGAGACTTGCGCGATCCGGAATCGCTGGCGGGGGCAGTCGAGGGATGCGGAGTCGTTTATCATGTGGCCGCCGATTACCGGTTGTGGGCGCCCGATCCGGCGGAGATGTACCGGTCCAATGTCGATGGGACGCGGAATCTGCTCCAAGCCGCGCAACGTAAAGGTATAGGAAGAGTCGTATATACGAGCACGGTGGGCTGCATCGGGATTCCCAAGGAAGGAATCGGCGACGAACAGACACCGGTGGGCATCGAAGATATGAACGGGCCGTACAAGCGGTCCAAGTTTTTAGCGGAGAGAGTCGCGTTGGAATTTGCCGCGGAGGGATTTCCGGTGGTGATTGTGAATCCGACGGCTCCGGTGGGCGATCATGATTTCAAGCCGACGCCCACGGGAAAGATTCTGGTGGATTTTGTGCGCGGCGCGATGCCGGCGTTTCTCGATACCGGATTAAACGTCGTGGATGTCAGAGACGTGGCTGCCGGTCATTTAGCCGCGTGCGAGCGGGGTCGGGCAGGCGAGCGGTACATATTGGGCGCGGAGAACCTGACGCTCGAAAGTATCTTCGGGACATTGGCCCAAGCAGTGGGTCGTCCGGCGCCGAGGATTCGGATTCCATACGCGGTGGCGTATGCCGCGGGAGTGGTTTCGACGGCGTGGGCGGGTGTGACCGGGAAAGAGCCTCTGGCGCCCCTGGACGGAGTGAAAATGGCCCGCAAGAAAATGTGGGTACGGCAGGATAAAGCCGCGCGCGAGCTGGGTTATGCGCCCGGTCCGGCGGCAGGAGCGCTGGAACGCGCGGTCGAGTGGTTTCGAGCCAACGGATATTGCTAGTGCGGACGTGGTTGTTGGTGGCGGCCGAGGCCCGCGAGTTCAGGGGAATCCTGAAGCGCTTCGGACCGGCGGCGAAGCTTAATAGAGAGGGCGCGAAGTTTTCTCGCGAAGTTATGAGAGACGGCGACCGCTGGTGGCTGCTGGCGAACGGGCCGGGACCACGGTGTGTTGAGGAAGTACTCAGGCAAAAAATGGACGTAAGCGGCATCGTCAATACGGGATTTTGCGGGGCGCTCGATCCGTCGCTCAATATCGGCGATGTGGTCGTGTGGGGCGGCGCGCCCGCCGTTTCCCGCCTGCCGTTTGTGAAAGGCGAAATCAGTTCCGCCGATCGCGTCGTGGTGACCGCGGAAGAAAAGCGCCTGTTGCGGGAAAAAACGGGAGCGATTGCGGCGGAGATGGAAGCGGCGGCCGTCAAGAAAACAGCCGATAGGTGGGGTGTGCCGTTTTATTGCGTGCGCGCGGTTTCCGATACCGCGAACGAGGACATGCCGCTCGATTTTAATTTATATCGCGACCGCGCTGGCCGGTTCAGCCTGCCGAGGATCGCTCTCGCCGCCATGAGTCGTCCGTTTACGCGCATACCGGCGCTCCGGCGCCTCGAAGCCAATTGCAATGTGGCATCCGAATCCTTAGGAGCATTTTTTGCAGACTGTCGATTCTAGTCTCATCAGCAATAAGACGGCCGCCGATAGCATCGCCCGGTCGACGATGAAGGCCGCTGTCTATAAAGGCGACAGCGTGGTCGAAGTGGAATCGATTCCCGTGCCGGAGATTGGCGCCGGCGAAATTCTGATTCGCGTGGAAGCCTGCGGTATCTGCCACACGGACCTCAAAAAGATCGAATATAACCTGCTCCCCGCGCCGCGGATTTATGGACATGAGACGGCGGGGGTGGTCGCGAAGGTCGGCCGCGGCGTCACGCGATTTCAACCGGACGACTCCGTGATCGTGTTCCATCACATTCCTTGCGGAAAATGTTTTTACTGCTCGCGGAAACTGTACGCGCAGTGTCCGGTCTATAAAAAGGTCGGCGTGACCGCGGGATATGAGCCGGCGGGCGGCGGGTTTTCTCAATACGTTCGCGCGATGGATTGGATTGTCGAGCGCGGCGTCGAAAAGATTCCGGCTGGTGTTTCCTTCGAACAGGCGTGCTTTGTGGAGCCGGTGAATACGTGCCTCAAGGGCGTGAAGCAGATCGATCCGCAACCGGAGGATGTCGTCGCAATTCTGGGCCAGGGACCCATCGGACTCATCTTCACCATGATGCTGGCGCGTATCGGATCGAAGATCGTTGCGACCGATGCCATGCCCGGCCGCCGCAAGCTGTCGCGCGAGTTCGGTGCGTCTGAATCGTTCGATCCCCTAAGTGAGCAAGGTCGAGAAGAGTTTGAACGGGCAGTCCGCTCCATGACCGAAGGGCGCGGAGCCGACCTGGTAATTGTGGCCGCCTCCGCCAAAGGGATTGTCGAGCAAGCCGTGAAGTGCTCGCGGCCGGGGGCGAAGATTTTGTTGTTCGCACAAACGTCGCATCAGGAGCGGGTCGACCTTTCAGGCGCCGATATCTGCATGGGAGAGCGCATGTTATGCGGCTCCTATAGCGCTTCGATCGACGTGCAGGCCGAGGGCGCGGCGATGGTTTTCGACGGATCGCTCCCCGTCGAACGGCTTATTTCACACCGCTATGCATTAAGTCATATTAATGAAGGGATCGATCGCGCGTTGCATCCTGACGAAGAATCATTAAAGATAGTAGTAGAGCCACAGAGGTGGGAAGAGTGAATCAGCAGATGACGGCTGCCGTTCTCTACGGTAAAGAGGATGTGCAGATCGAGACGGTCGATGTTCCGGAGATCGGCAGGGGCGACGTGCTGGTGCGCGTGCGTGCCGCGCTGACCTGCGGGACCGACGTCAAAGTGTTCCGCCGCGGCTATCATGCCCGCATGATTGTTCCTCCCGCGTTGTTCGGACATGAGCTGGGCGGCGACATCGTCGCGATGGGCAAGGATGTTCGCGGCTTCAAGATGGGCCAGCGCGTGGTCGCGGCCAATTCCGCTCCGTGCGGCGAATGTTTCTACTGCAAGCACAATCAGGAAAATCTGTGCGAGGATCTGCTGTTCAACAATGGAGCGTACGCCGAGTACATTCGCATTCCTGAGCGCATCGTGCGCAAAAATATGTACGAAGTGCCGGACCATGTCAGCTATGAGGACGCGGCGCTGGTGGAACCGCTCGCTTGCGTGCTGCGCGGGCTTGAGGAATCCAATGTGCGTCCGGGCGATACTGTTGCGGTAATTGGTCTGGGTCCCATTGGGATGATGTTTGTGCGGCTCGCCAAGGCGGTTTGTGACGCGCGCGTGATTGCCATCGGGCGGCGTCCACAGCAACTGTTGCGGGCGTCGAGAATGGGCGCCGATGAGACGGTTCTCAACTGCGATGGCGCGGATGTGGTGGGTCCCGTGCATGAGATGACCGGGGGTCGTGGAGCCGACGTGGTGATTGAAGCGGTCGGGCTGCCCGAGGTTTGGCAACTGGCGATCAAGCTGCTGCGCCGCGGCGGCGTGGTCAACTTTTTCGGCGGCTGCCCGGATGGCACTCTGCTCAGCCTGGATACCAATCTGCTGCATTACTCCGAACTGACTTGTAAAGCGAGTTTTCATCACACGCCGGCGCTGATTCGCAAGGCGCTCGAACTGGTAAGCCGCGGGTATGTGGGGGCGAAGGATTTCGTCAATCACTCCGAGCCGTTGACCAATCTGCTGCAAGTGATGCAGCACCTGATGAGCCACAACGGCCATCTGAAGACCGCCATCATTCCTTAAGCTCTCCTGTGTTTCTCGCTCCCGCCGCCTTCATCGCCGATCCGGAGTTACTGAACAAATCGTGGACGCTCGAAGAGTCCCTTGCTTACACGCGCTGGCTGGCCACGCATCATTACGAAAATTTTCACGTCGTCAGTTTCTTGCTGCCCAAGGGTTTGCATCAGGACTTCTACAACGTCTATTCGTTTTGCCGCTGGGCCGACGATTTAGCCGATGAGATCGGCGATCCGAAGATAAGCACCCGTCTGCTCGCCTGGTGGAGGAAGGAATTGCAGGCGATGTACGCGGGGAATCCGTCGCATCCAGTGTTTGTCGCGCTTGAAGGCACGGCCTCGCGGCACTATCTTTTGCAGGAAACTTTCGACGATTTGATCAAAGCCTTTGAGCAGGATCAAGTGGTCACGCGCTACCGGAATTTTGAGGAGCTGTTCCAATACTGCCGCTACTCCGCGAATCCGGTCGGCCGCCTCGTGTTAGGGCTCTGCGGTTATCGCGACGCCGCGCGGCAGGAACTTTCAGACGCCACCTGCACCGCGCTGCAGTTGGCGAATTTCTGGCAGGATGTGACCGTCGATCTTGAAAAGGATCGTGTGTATCTGCCGCTCGACGTGCTCGCCCGGCATGGCTATCCAGTCGAGGCATTGTTTGAGCGCCGTTTTGACGATCGGTTCCGCGCGGCGATGAAGGAATCGATCGGCGTGGCGCGCGAACTATTATTGCAAGGGCTGCCGCTTTCGAGCCAGGTGGACCGGCGCCTCTCCATCGACCTTGACCTGTTCAACCGCGGGGGACTCAAAATCCTCGAAAAGATTGAGCGGCAGGATTGCAACGTGCTTCGCTCGCGTCCCTCGGTCACGAAAGTCGAGCGCGTAGGTTTGCTATTGAGCGCCATCGCTCGCCGCGCCTTTTCTTCGGCCGCATGAGCGCCGATTATAATGTCGAAGAATCGTATGCATGGTGCGTCAACGTAGCCCGCACCCAGGCCAAGAATTTCTACTATTCTTTTCTGCTGCTGTCGCCGCCCCAGCGCGAGGCGATGTGCGCCATCTACGCCTTCATGCGCTACTGCGACGACCTGAGCGACGACGAGGGCATCGCTAACCGCGCCCAGGCCATGGCGCGCTGGCGAAACGATCTCGAAGGCGCACTGAACGGACACTTGGGCGAGCATCCCCTCTGGCCCGCCTTCGTCGATGCGGTCGAGCGCTACAAGATCCCTCACCAGTATTTTTTCGACATGATTGCCGGTGTATCGAGCGACCTAGAGCCGCGCTGCATCCAGACTTTCGCCGAGCTGTACGACTACTGCTATCACGTGGCGAGCGTAGTGGGGCTCACTATCATTCATATTTTCGGCTTTGACGATCCCAAAGCGCTGGAGTTAGCCGAAAAGTGCGGCATCGCCTTCCAGCTCACCAACATTCTGCGCGATGTGCGGGAGGATTACGAAAAGGATCGCGTCTACATCCCCGCCGAAGACTTCGTGCGCTTCCATGTATCGCCCGCCACGCTGGTCTCGACCGAAGGGTTTTTCAGGCTGATGGAATTCGAGGCCAATCGCGCGCGCGATTACTATCGCGAGTCGGCGCCGCTGGTGGCCCTGATTGATCCGCGGAGCCGTGCGTCGTTGAAGGCCCTCATCGGGATCTATTCGCGATTGCTCGATAAAATTGTCGATTCCAACTACGATGTGCTCACCCGCCGCATCCGCGTCCCCACCTGGGAAAAACTGTGGATTCTGACAGCAGCCAAATTCCGGCGCTAGCAAGTCATTGTTTTATCCCTCCGAAGAGTCGACATCTAACGTCCGGCGATGATGGAGGGATGGTAGCGGATTTGGTGCAGATTGTGCTCCCACAAATCCCAGGCGGAATCGATTTCGCAGGCGCAGTCGTCCTGCATGAATTCGCGGATGTCCTTCGGGTCGGCGCCGGGAAAGAATTCGCGTTCCAGCAGGAGAGATAGAGGCGGTCGGACACGGGTTAGGGCCTTATTTGTGATTGTAGCGCGGGGATGGACGGAATACGTTCCCGCCGGAATTTTCTTATTTGACAAGTGACAAGATGCACTTTACAGTGTACTCTAGTGATTAGAGGTTTCAAGCATAAGGGCCTGAAGCGGCTTCATGAAGACGGTGACGCGAGGGGGATCCGACCCGACCTGGTGGAGACGGTCGAAGACATACTTGCGCGTCTTGATGAAGCGATGGTCCCACAGGCGCTGAACGTTCCCGGCTATCGTCTGCACCCGCTGAAGGGAGCCATGAATGGGTATTGGTCTGTCACAGTGCGCGCGAACTGGCGTATTCTGTTCCGCTTTGAGGGCAACCACGCTATCGATGTCGAACTGATCGATTACCACTAGGAGAAAACATTATGCCGATGAAAAACCCGCCGCACCCTGGACGCAGCATCCGGAACGCGTGTCTTGAGCCCTTAGGGTTAACCATCACGGAAGGGGCGAAGATTCTTGGCGTCACCCGGCAGGCGCTGAATAATGTTGTCAACGGGAAATCCGGCATCAGCGCGGAGATGGCGATCCGGTTGACTAAGGCGTTCGGCAGCACGGCAGATACCTGGTTGCGGATGCAGGCTGCTTATGATCTCGCCCAAGCTATGAAGGACGAGAGCAAGATCAAGGTGCAGCGTCAGAAGGTACCTGCGGAGCTGCGGGCGTAGTTTGCGCGCTTCGTCAGCGCTTGGTGTCGTCCGGCTCTTCGACTTTTCGCTCAGGTTCAGCCCAATTTCAGCTTGTTTGCCGTCGTCCATTTTCGCCAGAAGAAACGCATTCACAAAGCGATCGAAACTAGCGTGCATATCGGGCCAGTGCCAAATGCAATTGCCATCCCCAGCCCTGCGGCCTCGTCGTTGCCGACGAGATGCGGGAACGGCACGGCCAATGGCACAAGGAAGAAAAGGGGCGCCCAACCGAGCCACAGAAAGATCAAGGCCCACGTGGCGCTCGATCGCGGAATCTTGATCCGTCGTTCATCCGCCATGTAACGCTATTCTAGTGCGGCTGCGATGATGGAGGGATGGTTACGGATTTGGTGCAGATTCGACGGCTGGGGGAAAAGAAGCGCGATGAGAATCTGCAGTTCCGGAAATATTTGAAAAATCACGACTGGGTGGAACGGCAGTTCCGGCATGCGGCTGATGAAATTCAAAGCGCCATCGATTGCCGGCAGTGCGGGGAGTGCTGCCGCGTGACCGAGGTGCAGCTTGCGGAGCGGGATATCGAGCATCTGGCGAAGTTTCTGCGGATTAAAGAGGCAAAGTTCGTGGAGCAGTACACCATGGCCGGCGAGGACGGGGAGATGATTCTGCGGCGGAGCAGGGAAGCCGGATGCGTGTTTCTGGTAGGGAATGAGTGCTCGGTTTATGAGGCTCGGCCGGGGAATTGCGAGCGGTTTCCGCATCTATTGCGGGGAAGCGGGTCGATGGTCAGCCGGATGTGGGAGATGGTGAATCGGGCGACGTATTGTCCGATTGTTTACAACTGGATGGAAGCGGTGAAGGAATTGACGAAGTTCAAGAAGCCGGGGACTTGGTGATGGTCCCCGGCCCTACAAATTACTGATTGTTGCTGCGGCGCTGCGGGGGAGGGCCGCCGGGGCCGCGTCCGCCGAAACCGCCCATTAACATCTCCACATGGTCGCCGATTTGCGTTTTCTGGTCGTCGTTTAGAGTCGCGTAGATCTTGGCCGCGGCCTTGGATTGGCTGGCCTGCACCTGTTGATGGATCGCGGACATGCTGGTGGTGATCTTATCGATCTGATCGGTGGCGCCGGTTTTGATCGCGGCGTGAAGCTGCGTGGTCAGAGTATGCAACTGGTCGTTCAAACCTGAGGTTGCCACGCGATGCTCCTGGAGCGCTGTATGGACGGCGTTCTGCTGGGTCGCGTTGAGGTTGAGGGACTTGGTGAGACGGGCTTCCGTATCGGGACCGCCGGGTCCGCCGAATGCGCCGCGCTGTCCGAAGACTAGTCCGGTGGCTGCGATGGTGAGCAAGAGAAATTTGATCTTCATGTTCGCTTAGACGGACCGCGTTCGCGGCGGATTACAAGTGTCGTGATAATTTTTGTAACGCGGGCTCGATCTGCTGCGGCGAGGCCAGAACAGGGGCGAAAAGGTCGCCTACACGGTCAAAACGGGCTAGTACGTTGCGGATGTGGAACTGGTCCGGGCGAAGGCGGGGAGTTACTTCGCGCCAGGCGAGGGGGGTGGCGACGGGGGCTCCGGGATAGGCGCGTAAAACATAAGGAGCGGAAATTGTCTTACCGCGCGCGATCTGCTGCCAATCGAAATAAACCTTTCCTTTTTCGCGCTTGGCGACGGCGCGGGGGGTGGTGAAGAGGTCGGGGCGCTGGGCTGCGACCAGGGTCGAGAGCAGTTCGGCCAGGGAGCGGACCTGTTCATAGGAATAGCGGGCGGCGAGAGGGACGAAGATGTGCATGCCGTCGCCGCCGGTGGTTTTCGGGTAACTATCGAGCTCGGCTAGATCGAGTTTTGCTTTGACGACGAAGGCGGCTTCGACGATCTTTTCGTAGGAGCATTGCTGAGGGTCGAGGTCGATCAGCAGGTAGTCGGGGTGGTCGAGGGAGCCGATGCGGCTCATCCAGGGATTGTGGTCGATACAGCCGAGGTTGACCAGAAACAGGAGAGTCGCGCGGTCGTCGCCGATGACGTATTCGATGCCGTCGGCGTCGGCTGTATGGAGCCACTTCGGGAAAGCGGCGGCGATCGCTTTCTGGAAGAAGAAGTCGGCGTCGATGCCGTTGGGGTAGCGCTTGAGAGAAAGAGGGCGATCCTTAAGATGGGGAAGGATTAACGGAGCCACGGCGTCGTAATAGTTGAGAAGATCGCGCTTGGCGATGCCGTCCTTCGGGTAATACGGTTTATTGAGATTGGTGAATTTGAGGCGGTGGGTGCCGATGGTCAACGTCTCTTCGGCTTTGGAGGGATCGAGCAGGACTTTACGTTCCTCCGGCTCATCACGGGTGCATTCCTGAGGGTCGATGTCTGGGCGGAGGCCGATCCAGACTGGGGCGCGCAGCTTCCCATCGTCGGTCCAATTGGAGAAACGGACTTCGCAGACCAGCTCCGGGCGGGTCCAAACGACGCCTTTTTTGGGCAGATCTTTTTCGGGTTCGAGAGGACACTTTTCGGTCGCGAGAGGAGCGAGACGCGCATGAATTGCGTCCATTTTCCTGCGATCAAAACCGGTGCCGACGTTTCCGGCCCACTTCAATTTGCCGTGATCGTAGATGCCGAGGGCAAGGGCGCCGAAGGGTTCACGCTCGCCTTTAATCATGCCGCAGAGGACGAACTCGGCCGAGGTCGTGAGCTTGAACTTTATCCAATCCGATGTCCGGCGGGATTCGTAGAAGCTCGACGCGCGCTTGGCGATGACGCCTTCGAGTCCCTGGGCTTTTGCGGCTTCGAGGAGCTCCGCGCCGGCGCCGGGGAAGTGTTCGGAATAACGAATCACTTCAGTCGGTTGAAGAATTTCCTTCAACAAACGCTTGCGCTCCAATAGGGGTTCGCCGCGGAGGTCGCGGCCATCGAGATAGAGCAGATCGAACAGGAAGATCACGACCGGCAGATTGCGGGAGAGGGTCGCGATGGCGCCCGCTTCGGCGACGTTGATACGGCTTTGGAGAAGCTCGAAGCTGGGCAGGCCGCGATCGTTGAGGACGGCAATTTCGCCGTCGAGAATCGCGGTGGTGGCGCGGATGTGATGAGGGAGAATCGAAAGCTCGGGATACTGGCGCTCCATGGTGTTGCCGTTTCTGGAGACCAGGCGGACGCGGCCATTTTGGATGTAGCAGATGGCGCGGACGCCGTCCCATTTAATTTCGTACAGCCAATCGGGACCGGAGGGCGGCTCGCCCTTGCCGATCTGCGCGAGCATCGGGGAAATGTTCGGGAGATCGGCCGGCTTTGACGGTTTCAAGGTGGACTCGAGATTTTGCGCGATCTCTTCTTGGCTGCGGCCGGACTTGACGCTGAAGGCGTAGTCCTCGGGATTCCAGCCGGGGTGCGCGAAGGCGTCTTTCTTTTTAAGGAGGAGCCATTCGTTTCCCTTGCCGCGCTTGGTGCGGACGATGGCGAAGTCGCCGTTGAGTTTCTCGCCGGTCAATCGAAACTTGAAATCGCCGCGCGTAAGTTGCTCCTGGATGGTGGCTTCGCCGAGCATTTCGTACGTGCCCCGGTCCCATAACATGACGCTTCCTGCGCCGTAGTTGCCCTTGGGAATCACTCCCTCGAAGCCTCCGTATTCGAGCGGATGATCCTCCACCATCATGGCCAGGCGCTTGTCGGCGGGGTCGAGCGTGGGACCCTTCGGCACCGCCCACGACTTCAGCGCGCCGTCGATTTCGAGGCGAAAATCGTAGTGCAGATGCGAGGCGTGGTGGCGCTGGACGCAAAACGTGAGCGGATGCGGGGTTACATTAGGGTGCAACGACGGAGCGGGTTCCGGCGTCTTATCGAAGGAGCGTTTTTCGCGATATTTTTCTATTGACACAATTGCCCGGAAATGTTTGGGTTATAGTATATAGACGATAGTAACGGATGAGGTGCGAATATGGCTTCTACGGTCTGGAAAGGTCATCTGACATTCGGATTGGTTTCCTTCCCTGTCAGATTGTACAGCGCGGCGAGGAGTGAGAGCATCAGCTTTAATCAGCTCCACAAAGCCGACGGCTCGCGCGTCAAGCAGGTGCTTTATTGCCAGGCGGAGGATAAGCCGATCCCTCGCAGCGAGATCGTCAAAGGATACGAGTACGAGAAGGACCGCTACGTCGTGATTGAGGACGAAGAGGTCAAAAAGGTGGCTCCGCAAAGCGCGAAGGTGATGGAGCTTCTGGAGTTCGTGCCGACGGATCAGGTGGATCCGATTTATCTGGAGACCTCGTATTATATGGCTCCGGACGAGGCGGGCGAGAAGCCATACGCGCTGCTGTTCGATGCGCTGAAGAAGAGCGGGCGCGTGGGGGTCGCGAAGATCGCGATGCATAACCGCGAGCACATTGTGATCCTGCGGCCGGGGAAAAACGGCGTGCTGATGCACACCATGTTTTACACGCACGAGATTCGCAAGGTGGACGAGTTTCGTACCGATCTGAGTCTGGTGAAGGACAAGGAACTGGCGCTGGCATCGAGCCTGATCGAGGCGCTGGCGGGCGATTTTGAGCCGGAGAAATACAAGGATAACTACCGCGAGAACCTGCTTCAAATGATTGAAGCGAAGAAGCAGGGAGCAGAGGTCGTCGCAACTCCGGAACCGCAGCAGGCGAAGGTGATCGATATTATGGAGGCGCTGAAGGCGAGCCTGGCGATGGTCAAGAAGCCGGCGGCGTCAGCCACCACATCGGAGCCTGCTGCGGTCGAGGAAGTGAGGCCGGCTAGGAGAAGGGCGAGGGGTTAGCGGAGGGAGGCTAAAGGATAGACCGTTCAGGTTGAAAGTATGCAATGCCCGCACTGCCTTCAAAATTTCCATGATTCGTGGGCCTTCACGCTCATTCGGAAAGACGATACCAGAGACAACCTCTATTGGGCTGCAGGCAGCACAGTTTGCCCAGCTTGCAAACAGCCTGTCATTAGGGTCGGTCTAAGCGGGGCGATCATTGCCAATAACGGCGCGGTTGTGCTGCGGGCCGACCACACGAACCCGGCGTTTCGACTCGTATATCCGAAGGCGGTTTCTCGCAGTCCCGTTCCCCCCGAGGTCCCTAAAGAGTTTGTAACAGACTATTCCGAGGCTTGCGTTGTGCTTCCCGATAGTGAAAAAGCTAGCGCTGCTCTGAGTCGCCGCTGCTTGCAGCATTTGCTCCGCGAAAAGGCAGGCATCAAAAAGGGCAACTTGAGTATCGAGATACAGCAGGTGCTCGACTCCAAACAGTTACCAAGTCATCTCGGCGATGATCTTGACGCTATTCGCAATATTGGCAACTTTGCCGCGCACCCTCTTAAAGCGATGAACACCGGGGAGATTGTCGACGTGGAGCCGCAAGAGGCAGAGTGGCTATTAACTGTGCTGGAGCAACTCTTCGATTTTTACTTCGTTCAGCCCACGCGCGCAAAGGCCAGGCGGGACGCACTGAACGCAAAGTTGCAAGGCGTAGGCAAGCCGCCCATGAAGGGGACCTGAAACTTGAAGAAGAGCAGCGGCTAATCCGAGTCGATTATCATGGCCGTTGGCACGCGATTCTGCAGGCCGCTGGTTTGAGGACGTTGTCTTATGATTGATCTGAAATACGCGCTGACCATCGAAGCAACGGAAGACCCGATTTTCTTTAGCTTTTACTCGACGGAATTAGAGGGCTTCACGGGAGTCGGGCACTCGGTCGAGGACTGCCTTTACCAAGCCAAGTGGGGCATGATTGAACACGCGAGCTTGCTGGAAGAGCGGGGGTTGCCGGTTCCTCCTCCAAATCCGAATCCACGCGTCATCATTGAGAACACATCCCCGGTGGGGGCGGCATAGCACCATCGCGGAGTCGCCCGAAGGACGGCTGCAGCCACGAATGGCCGCCCTACAAAGCGAACACGCACTCGATGATTCGCTCTTTGGTGAGCTCAATGAAGTTTACCGCTTGCGCGCGGCTGACCGTTGGAAAGTCCTCCAGAAATTCCTCGATGGTCGATCCACCTTCCCAGTGATCGATGAGTGTTTGGATGGGGACTCGCGTTCCGCGGAAACAGGGCGTACCGCTCATTCGATCGGGGTCAATCCAGATCACTTCGTCGAGCGCGATACGTTGCTCCGGGGTCATACTTTAACTTTACCTGACAGATTACGCCGCCGTTACTTCGACCTCTCCGATTTCGTGAAGTGGCTCGGGGACTGCGATGCCGCATTCGCGCATGGCGTCCAAGTGAGCCTCGATGGCTTCCCGAATCAGCGTTTCAACTTCCTGACGATTCGCACCCACAGCGATGCAGCCGGGAAGATCTGGGACTGAGGCGCCCCAAGAGGTGGGGCCTTTTTCGTAAATCACGGAATAGCGAATACTCATTTTGCCTCCAATCCAGAATCCTTCAAGATCGTTTTCACAGTTCCCGTTGGAACGTCATCGCCGAACTTTCCGGCCACCGTTACCAGCTTCGGATTTTCGGGATGCTTGAAAATCCGATGGCTGCCTGCGGTTCGCATGTGCCGCCACCCATTTAATTCTAGCAATCGCATCAAGTCGCGGACCTTCACGTTCCCGCCTTCAACAACTCCTCCGCATAGGCCGCGCCGGCTGGAGTGTCTTCGTGCTTGAAGAATACGAACACGTCGCGGCCGTCGGCTCTCAGGCGGTGGACTCTGCTCGCGATTTCTGAGCGCTCCTCGGGCGAGTAGTCTTCCTTGCGGAGGCGGACGTAGACGAAGTTGGCGGTGATTACTTCGGGGACTTCGAATTTCTCCGACTCGGCTAGACAGAGTGCGACTCCGTGTTTTTCCAGGATGCCGTTTACTTCGTCGGTCAGCCATGTTTTATTGCGGAATTCGAAGGCGTAGCGGATGTCGCCCGGCAATTTTTCTACGAACGCGGCCAGCAGCGGCGGGTCGGCTTTGAAGTTGGGAGGCAACTGAAACAACACCGGACCCAGGCGGCGGGTAGCTCGCAAAGGGTCGATCGCGCGGAAAAAGGCGTCCGTGAATTCGGATTCCCGCAGGCGCAGCAGATGCGTGATTCGCATGTGCGCTTTGCAGGCGAAGACGAATCCTTCGGGCGTCGCTTCGACCCACTTCTCCAGTGTCGTGGACTTCGGCAACTGGCGGAAGGTGTAGTTGATCTCGACTGAATTCAGGCGCGCCGCGTAATGCTTCAGGAAATCTTTCGCGGCTAGTTTCTGGGGGTAAAAGTCCGGTTTCCAGCTCGGATACGCGAACCCCGAGGTACCTGCGTAAAGTCGACTCATACGTGTCACTGTACACTGAAAAGATCGTGGCGGAAAAAATTGAAAAAGTGAAACGCAGCCAATCCGAGCGGTTCCGCGAACTATGGCCGGACATCCGCGAGATGGTTCAGCCGAGACGCGGCATACTTGCGGCCGGATTCGGATTGATGATTATCAACCGGTTTAGCGGAATGGTGCTGCCATTATCGACGAAACCTCTGGTGGACAATGTCATGCAAGGACATGAGTCCCGGCTACTGATGCCAATCGTGCTGGGCGTAGTGGCCGCGACGCTGGTCCAGGGTGTTACGTCGTTCGGATTGACGCAACTGCTGTCGAAGGCGGCGCAGCGCCTGATTTCAGAACTGCGGCGGAAAGTTCAGCAGCACATCGGCCGCCTCTCGGTCTCTTATTACGACGCGAACAAGAGCGGGGCGCTGGTGTCGCGTATCATGAGCGACGTCGAAGGCGTGCGCAACCTGATCGGCACCGGACTGGTCGATTTCGTGGGCGGCTTGATGACCGCCGTGATTGCGCTGGTGTTCCTGATGAGGATCAGCGTATTGATGACGGGTTTAACGTTGGCGTTCCTAGTGGCGTTCGCGCTGGTGCTGACGCAAGCCTTCGGCAAGATCCGTCCGATTTTTCGGGAACGCGGCAAGATCAATGCCGAGGTGACGGGGCGATTGACCGAATCGCTAGGCGGCGTGCGCGTGATCAAGGGCTACCATGCGGAGGAGCGCGAGGCCGCGGTATTCGCGGGCGGCGTGCAGAAGCTGTTGGATAACGTGATCAAGTCGCTGACGGCGATGTCGTTGATGGGGTTGTCGGCAACCGTGCTGATGGGAATCGTGGGCGCGATCGTCATGTTTGTAAGCGCGCGCGAGATCGCGGCCGGACAGATGACGCTCGGCGATTTCACGCGGTACACCGCGCTGCTGGCCTTCTTGATCGCGCCCGTTGTCCAGATCGTCAGCATCGGCACGCAGTTGACGGAGGCGTTCGCGGGATTGGAGCGCACACGCGAAGTGCTGCGCGAGCGTCCCGAGGATATGGATCCGCGACGTACGGTCGCGCTCGGAACTGTGAACGGCGACGTGGAATTTGAACACGTCGGATTCTCATATGACAAAGACAAGCAGGTTTTATTCGACGTGAGTTTTCGGTCCGAGCCGGGCACCGTGACCGCTCTGGTGGGATCTTCCGGGTCGGGAAAGTCGACCATTATTTCCTTGATCGCGGCGTTTCATGTGCCTAACGACGGGCGCGTGACGGTGGATGGCGTGGATCTTTCCACTGCGCGTCTGGACACTTATCGGACGCAGTTGGGCGTCGTGCTGCAAGATACGTTTCTATTCGACGGCACGATTGAGGAGAACATCGCGTTCGCGCGGCCGAACGCCACGAAAGAACAAATCATGAACGCCTGCCGCATCGCACGGGTGGACGAGTTCGCCGAGAATTTCGAGAAGAAATACGACACCATTGTCGGCGAGCGCGGCGTGAAACTCTCGGGCGGCCAGCGGCAGCGCGTTTCCATTGCGCGCGCGATTCTGGCCGATCCGCGCATCCTGATTCTCGATGAGGCGACGTCGAGTCTGGACTCGGAGTCGGAGGCGCTCATTCAGGAAGGCCTGCGATATCTGATGCAGGGTCGTACGACGTTCGTGATCGCGCATCGCCTGTCGACGATCCGCAGAGCCGATCAAATCCTGGTGGTAGAAAACGGCAGAATCGTCGAGCGCGGCACGCACGACACGCTGTTCGGTCTGCACGGACGTTATTGGGATCTATACACGCGGCAGCACGGGCTGGAAGCGAATCTGTTTCTCGCGCCCGGCGAGGGTGACACAGTGGAAGACACCGGACCTGGCAAAGAAGCGAAGGACGCAGGGATCGCCGAGGCGATGCGCCTTCTGCGTTAAAATCCGATTCCGATCAGAAACGCGAGCTGATTGCGGTTCGAGTTGATGACGGTATCGAAATTCTTCAGCGCATCGCCGGTGTAGCGAACCTCGGGCGAGATGTGGAGCACCAGCGCGTGGATATCGACGCCGGCGCCCAGCACAATTCCGAAATTCGCATTGTGGTTCGCGGAGACGATCAGGCTCTGGATGGCGGAAAGATGGCTGAAGGAAAGTCCTCCTTCGACGTAAGGCTTGATGGGTCCCTTCAGCAAATGGTATTTGGCGACGATCGGGAATTCCCAACTCGACGCGGAGTTCGATCCCGTCTGCGAGTTGAAAGTATAGCCTCGGTGCAGGGCGTCCATCTCAATCGAGAATTTTGTGGGGAGCCGCACCTCGCCATAGACGCCCAGCTCGTAATTGCTCACGCTCGCGGGTGGGTAAGCCAGGTTTTGAACGGTGGTAAATGCCTCGGTGAACGGGACTCCGATCTTCAATCCACCGATGACGGGCTGGGCCTGGGTCAGACCGATTAAAACAAGGGAGCATAAGAATGTTTGAAACAGCTTCATGCTTTCATGTTACTTCACAGCAAATGAAACGTCACCATCACGCGGGCAGGCGCCGTCACGGGACCGCCTTTGGCAAAGGCGGGGCGAAATCTCCATTTCAGAACCGCCTCTTTGGCTTTCTCGTCGAGACCCAGACCGAGACTGGTCAACACGCGGACATTCGACACGTTTCCACTCGCGTCCACATCGATCGCCAGAAGCACCGAGCCCTGATAGCGGGCCTTGCGCGCCTCCTCTGAATATTCGGGTTCCTCCACGTGCAACAGTTTCGGATCCTCGGTGATGCCGAGATCTTTGTACGAGACGCTTGCCTGCCCCGGACCTGGACCTTTCCCAATTCCCGGCCCGGGACCGCCGCCGATTCCGTATGGACCGCCGGGACCACCCGAAAGAGGTCCGAGCGTGCCCAATGGATCGCCGATCTCCGCCGCCGTGATCTCCGGCGCATCCAGCATCGCCTCCTGGAGCGACAGCTTGGGATTCTCGATCCTCACCGCCATCGGCGGCACGAATATCTTGGCGATCGGGAGCGGTGGAGCTTGACCGCGAGACGCCGGCAAGGGACTTCGCTGGCCTCCGCCACCCTCCGCTTTGAGCTGAGATAGCTTTCGCGGAGCCAATAGAGGAACAACGCGATCCGGCAGACGCGCGACTGAGTTTCGCACGGACGGGATGGAGGCGACCAGCAGGAGTAGAGCGACGACGCCCATATGGATCGCCACCGACAGGAAGACCGGCGCTTTTCGCATGCTAAAAAAACAGCACGCCAGATACCATGGCTAATGCAATGAAAACACGTTCGGACCGTGCGTCGCGCCGTCACACCTGTGCCGTTATAACTGCTCTCGCGCCGCCTGCGTGGCCAGCTCGTCGCAGCGATTATTATCGGGATGGTCGGCGTGGCCCTTAGTCCAGGTCCACTGTATCTGATGTTTCGCCACCAGTTCATCGAGCGTCATCCACAGGTCCTGATTGACCACTGGCTTCCTCGCGGCGGTCTTCCAACCGTTGCGTTTCCAGCCCTTAATCCAGGTGGTGATTCCGTTTTTCAGATACTCGGAATCTGTCACCACTTCCACTTCACATGGTTCGCGAAGGGCGCGCAGACCTTCAATGGCGGCGGTAATTTCCATGCGGTTATTGGTGGTGTGGGCCTCGGAGCCGAACATTTCCTTCGTTTTCTCGCCGGAGCGCAGGATGCACGCCCATCCACCCGGACCGGGGTTGCCGATGCAGGCGCCATCGGTGATCAATTGCACGCGTTTCATCATTCTATGATAGAGATAGTGCCTGACCCCGAAGTGAATTCGCTGGACGACCCGCAGCCGTTGATGCTGATTCCGGTGCGCGCGGAGGACGTTGCCCGCCACAAACGGCGCATCTTGTTATCCGCTACCGTCGCCATTTTGGCGGCGTTGGCCATCGCGGGCTACCTTTACAAGCGTTACCTCGATCCGATGAACGCCCGCGAGTCATTCGACGCGGGAACGCGTTCATTCAAAGTAGCTCGCTACAACCAGGCCATTCTTTCTTTCGATCGAGCCATCGCGTTGAAGCCCGACCTTGTCGACGCCTACCTGCTGCGAGGGAAATCTTATGTGGGAAACGCAGAACCGGAGAAAGCCCTCCTCGACTTCTCGAAAGTGATCGAATTAAGGCCTTCCGACCCGACCGGGTGGGTTGAGCGAGGAGCGGCGTATCTGGAGCTCAACAAGTTTGAAGCGGCAATTGACGATGCTTCTCAGGCGATCGCGGTGAACTCGAAGCAGGCCCCCGCGTATAATCTGCGAGGCTCGGCGATTCGAAAAAGGGGCGATCCGACGAAGGCGCTCGAGGATTTCAATCGCGCCGTCGCGTTGGACCCGAGCGCCGATAACTACTATCAGCGGGGCGCGACCTATCAGCTTTTAGGAGAGCACCGGCTCGCGATTGCGGACTTCACACGCGTAATCGAAATGATCCCGGACCTGGGACACGCCTTTTTCGCGCGGGCCGAATCGCGCCGCGCCATCGGAGACATCGCCGGCGCGCAGCGGGATCACCGGCAGGGGCGCATTCTAGACGGGCATTAACAGCTCGCGCTCGAAGAACGCGTCGACCATGCCAAGAATCTGCCGCGCCTCGGTGGCCTTATAAATCTCCACCCGCAGATGGGACCCGTTGCGCACGCCGTGCGTGAAATACGTCGCGAACTGCTTCATTTTGCCCACCGCATCCGGAGCGTCATGGTCGCACAGCATCGTGTAATAGCGGCGCATGATTTCGTAACGGTCGCGCTCCGTGGGCGTTTCGTACCGGCCGGTGGCCGCGAAATCCTGAATCTGGCGGAAAATCCACGGATTCGACGATGCGGCGCGGCCAATCATGACGGCGTCGCAGCCGGTTTCGCGGACCATCTGGAAAGCGTCTTCGGGCGTCAGAATATCGCCGTTGCCGATCACCGGAATGCGCACCGCGGCTTTCACGTCGGCGATGCGAGTCCAATCGGCGTGGCCGCTGTAGCCTTGTTCGCGCGTGCGCGGATGCAGGGCGACGGCCTGGAGACCACAGTCCTCGGCCAGTTTCGCCATGCGAACCGTTACCAGTTCCCGATCGTTCCAACCGGCGCGAAATTTCATGGTCAGCGGAATCGAAATGGCGGCGCGCACTGTCTTCAGCAGACGTTCCACTAGCGGCAGATCGCGCAGCAGACCGGAGCCTCCATTACACGTCACCACCTTTTTCACCGGGCAGCCGAAATTGATGTCGACAATATCGAAGCCGCGGTCCTGGCAGTGGCGCGCGGCGTCCGCCATCACCTGCGGATCGGAGCCGAACAGTTGCGCCGAGATGGGATGCTCGTCGGGATCGAAATAGAGATAACGAAATGTCCGTCCGGGCCTGGCGCTTCCTTTGGCGATGGCAACAATGCCATGCGAGCTGGTGAACTCGGTCATAATGAGCCCGCACCCGCCCTGGGCGCGAATCAGGCGGCGAAAAACGGTGTCCGTCACACCGGCCATCGGCGCAAGAACGGTCGCCGGCGCGAGGCAAATTGGACCAATTTTGAAGCTGCTGGGAAACATTCCTACATCCATAATAATCGTTTGTGATCGGCGGTCGCTGTGGAGACCTCCCGATTTCCCTCTCGCGTTAAAATAACGCGCAGATAACGCGAGGTATTTCCAGCACGCTGATCGAAATCCTGGCATGACATTCCATAGCAAGTATGCGGGCAGTGCGGACAGATGCGGGCCCTCGCTTCGTTTATTTGCTTGATTCGGCGGGAGTTAATCGCTACGCGGGCGACTGAACTGTGCTGTCGTGTCCGGGGCCACGCTCCAGGCTGCAGAGGAACTTCAAGACAGCCGCGATACGTTATCGCGCGCCTTTTCACGGGAGACGATCAAAGGATGGCGTGCGTTGCGATGCGTAAAGGGTACAAAAAGGATGCCTTACGCGTACATGGTCACTCTATGACTCGCAGCCGACTGCACTCATCCCGTCGACACGAGGGTCGACGCGGCACCGCACGAGTGTTCGAGTGCCCGAAGATCGGGCAACGATGGGAATGAAAACGTTGCGGGGCCGAGTGGCTGGGTCGAAAAATTGGGGACAGCCCGCTCTGTCCGCGCGGCGTCGTAGGGGAGCGGATTTTCGCCGAGAACTGACGGCGCCTTGGGACAGAGTAGGCCGTCCCCAATTTTTCGCAGATTCTGCTGTTTTCGAGAGTGCGTGCGCCACAAACGCCCACTAGTTGTTGGGCACGTTCCGACGAATCGGGAGGATCAAATGGCCGCGTGCCTTTGATCTACTCAGTCGGGCTGACGCCTGCCGCCAGCACAGCTCGAATGCCAGCGGGCGAGTGCCCCTCGAATTCTTCTAGCAAATCGGCTTCGCTGTACACGATTTCTCTTTTCAGTTGATGGTAGCGCTCCGGTTGGCAATTCCGTGACCTGTGCGGCTCATCCTGCAGCCTTCTCGCAATCCCCCGCCTCCCCGAACTTCACTCCGGTCAGCGACGCATCTATATTTCGCAGCAGCCCCGTCAGCACGCCTCCTGCGCCGACCTCCACGAACCGGGTCACACCCTGCGCGGCTAAAAAGGCGATGGAATCGCTCCAGCGGACGGGATTCGGAACCTGTTGGTACAATCCCTCGCGAGCCTCCGCACCGGTCCGAATCTCGCGCGCCTGCCAGTTGTTCACCAAAGGCACTTCCAAATCGCGAAACTCCGTGGCATCGAGATCGACCTTCAATTTCTCCTGCGCAGGCTTCATGAGCGGGCAGTGGAATGGAGCGCTGACCGGCAGAATAATCGCCCGCTGCGCGCCCGCGGCCTTCGCCAGCTCCACCGCCCGATTCACCGCGCCCGTGTTTCCCGCGATAACAATCTGATCGGGCGAATTGAGATTCGCCGCCGTCACCACCTCGCCCTGCGCCGCCTCCGCCAGCACACTGTCGAGCTTTTCGAACGGCATCTTCAGCAGCGCCGCCATGGCGCCCACGCCCGCGGGCACCGCCGCCTGCATGTACTGCCCACGCCTGCGCACCAGCCGTACCCCATCGGCAAACCCGAGCGATCCAGCGGCCACCAGCGCGGAGTATTCTCCCAGGCTATGCCCGGCGACGTAATCCGGGACAATTCGCTTCGCTCGTAATACAGCGTACGCCGCCACCGATACCGTCAGCAGCGCCGGCTGGGTGTTTTCGGTGAGCCTTAGTACCTCGTCAGGCCCTTCAAAACACAACTTCGAGAGCGCGAATCCGAGCGCCGAATCGGCCTCCTCAAACACACGCGCGGCTTCCGGATAAGCTTCGGCAAGCGACTTGCCCATGCCGGCGAATTGTGATCCCTGGCCGGGGAAAAGGAATGCTGTTTTGGACATGAACTATCAGGATAAACCGGCGGCCGGCCTAAGTAGAAAAAAACCCGAAGCTTTTTCCCCAGCAAGTGCGTCGATATGGGTGAAGGAGGATGAGCGATGACATCTATGAAGCGCGCCCCCGCCACAAGCACCGCGAAAGTTTATTGTCCGATGTGCACCCACACCGTCGACGCCACGGTGGAGCTCGATCCGAAACACTCGTATGTAAAGCCGGGCCAGAAGTGCCCCCGCTGCTCCGGGTCGCTCGACGCCGGATTCATCATGTACCTGGAACGCGCGGCCTGACGCACACTTGTTATAGTGAAGAGGTGAGAAAGAAACGCGAATCGCCGTTGCCCGGTACGCCCGTGGCGGAAACAGTGCCACCGAGCGCCATCATCGAGCAAGCTCGACTCGCCATTGAGGCCGATCGGGTGAAGAAGCCGGCCGGTTGCGTAATCTGCGGCGAGGAAAGCGCGCCCATCTCCGCCGAAGGCTTGTGCTGGGTCTGTCGCCGGCTCAAGCTGAGCGCCTGGCGCGATTCAGACACGCAAATGACCGCGCAAGAATAGTTATTGCCTGTCCCAGGTCAGAATATAACGATACATCTTGCCCTTGGCGTCCGTGCCTTGTGCTTCATTCGTGAGCACGCGGCCGTCGGGCGAGACGCTGAATTTCGCAACATCCGCCGGGACCCAGGGCTGAGTGCGCTCTTTAGGCGGGTTCACAACCAGGGGCCGGATCGTCCACATCTTGCCGATCGGAACCGAGGGAGCGTTTCCTTCTAGAATTTTCTCAGAACGCAATTTCCAGGTGCTTCCCACCGGCGGATTCTGATCGTCCGCAAACAAGCAGGTTGCGGCTAAGAACAATGTGACCGCACGCATTATTTCTTGGTTGTCTCTTTCTTTTCAAGCTTGATATAAGTCGCAGGAGCCTTATCGAACTCCTTCTTCTCATCGATGCTGCAGAAATAGTAAGTCTTCCCTTTATAGTCCGACTTCGGCGAACTCGCCGTCTCGACCATCATGCCGCACACGGGATCTTGCGCTTCCTTGGCGGGCTTCTGATCTTCTTTCTTCGTGTCCTGCGCCCCGGCGAACTGCGCGGTGAACGGCGCCGCCAGAGCTACCGCCAATACCAGATTGCGTAATTTCATCGAAAAGACTCCTCGTCCTTATGATAACTGCTCGTAAACGAACGCCGCCGCCGCGACGTCCTCGACGCCCAGGCCGATCGACTTGAAAATCGTCACCGGCGACCCCGCGGGTCGAGCGTTTAAATTCACGAGCTCGACGATTCTCGGATCTGCCCAATCCACCGGCGCCAGCAACAAATCACCCGCCTCGATTTTCGCCTGCTCCATCGAATCGACCGCGATCAGCGCGGCCCGCGCGATCAGGTCCGACGGCAATTCGCGCCGCTGCGCCTGGTTCGATCCCATGGCGTTAATATGCGTCCCATCGGCGATCCACCGCGACTCCAGCACCGGATCTTTCGCCGAGGTCGCCGTCGCCACGATATCCGCCCCGCGCAATGCGTGTTCCGCTGTCTCGCATTCTGTCGCCCCGATGAGCTTCGCGAACTCCTCCCGTTTCGCCTCGTTGCGACTCCACACCCGTACCTCTTTGATTGCACGCACGGCGCGAATCGCCTCGAATTGCGCCCGCGCCTGAAATCCGCTGCCGATGATGGCCAGCGTCGACGCATCCGGCGCAGCCAGAACATCGGTGGCATATCCCGAAGCCGCGCCCGTCCGGATCTGCCCCAGGTAATTCGCCTCGAACTGAGCCAGGGGACGCGCCGTCTCCGCGTCGAACAGCAGGAAGAAAAAATGCGCCCCGAACTTCGGATGTGCCGCGTAGATCTTCGTCCCGAAATATTTTCCCCAAGCTCCGGCCAGACTGTGCAGCGTCGACCCCGTCGGCAGCGTCAACCGCCGCCGAGCCTGATTCACCGCCGCGCCGGTCCGCAAGTCCTTGAACACCTGGCGCATCAGCAGAATGCATTCGCGCATCGGCAGCAGTTCCCGCACTTGATCTTCTGTAACGAACAGCATACTGGCTACTGGCTACTGGATACTTTCGTAGGCCGGATCAAATCGAAACGATCCGTCGTCCGCGCATAAGTGTTCCCCGCCATGCGACCGACGGCACCCAGTTTATCGGGGTCGATGCGAAACTCCTCGAAGATCGCATCGTCGACGTGGAACCGTACCACTTCACCCAGAATCAGCGTCCCACCCAGCGGCTGATTGCTCACTTCCACCGTCTGCAGCAGCTTGCACTCCATGTTGACGTGCGATTCCTTCACCCGCGGCGGCCGAACCAGGTCGCTCGGGATCGCTGTCAGCCCCGACATGGCGAACTCATCCACGCCGTGCGGATATTCCGCCGAGCAGGCGTTCATCTTCGCCGCGAACTCCTCGCTGACGATGTTCACCACGAACTCCTTCGTCGCTCGGACATTCACCAGCGTATCTTTGCGAGGCTCCCGGAACGAGGCCGTGAAACACAACACCGGCGGATTCGCGCTGGCCACCGTGAAAAAACTGAACGGCGCAAGATTCGCCACTCCTTCCGGCGAAACAGTCGACACGAATGCGATCGGGCGCGGCACCACCGCCCCTATCAGCAGCTTATAAGTGTTTAGTGGAGCAGTGGTCGCAGGATCGATAATCACTTTGGAGTCCAGCTCGCCCAATACTCTTTCCACTCGCAAGGCTCCGCCGCCGGCAGCACATGCAGAGGATTCAATCCGTCGAGCATCACCGCATACTCGTCCGTTGAAGTCTTCTTCGTCTGATTCGCAAGCGCCTTCGGATGCGGCCCATGATGAATGCCGCGCGGATGCAGCGTCGCCATGCCTGGTTTGATGTTGTCCTTGCTGAAAAAGTCTCCGTCATGATAGAAAATAAATTCGTCGTAATCGGTGTTGCGATGGAAAAACGGCACCCGCGAGGCGTCGGGGTCCTGCTCCAGCGGACGCGGAAGAAAACTGCATACCACCGCGCCCGGCGTCACAAACGTCGCGTGCGCGCTGGGCGGCAGGTGAGCCCGATGGCTCATCACCGGCCGGATGTCGCGCATGTTGATCTTCCACACCGTCAGATCGCCCTTCCAGCCCACCACGTCCAGCGGATTGAACGGATAAAAGACTTTGGAATACTCCTCGTCGTGCTTGACGCGAACTTCCCATTCATGCCCGCCTCCGGGAGGCTCGCCGCCCAGGATCGGCGACGGCTCCGGCGTAACGATCACGGCCGGATCGTACAGCGCATGTTGTCCCAATAGCCCACGGTCCGGCTCATCGAACTCGCCCTTCGATTGAATCACGAGGAAAAAATTATCCGTGGTTTTCGGCACAGGCCGATAGGTCACCGACCGCGGCAGTACGATGTAATCCCCTTTTTCAAACGGCATCGGACCGAAGTCCGTCTCAATCACCCCTTCGCCGCGATGGACAAACACCAGTTGATCCCCGTCGGCATTGCGCATGTAGTAGGGCATCGGATCCGACCGCCGCGACACCATGATCTTGATGTCGTCGTTCGCCAGAAACGCCAGCGGCGCCCCGCAAGGATGCGACAGGTCGCGCGGTTCGAGCTTGTTGAGGTCGAAACAATGCGGCCGCAGCTTCCCTTCAAACCGCGTCCAGCCAGTAGGAGGATGCGCATGGTACAAATGCGCCGATTTCCCGAAAAATCCCTTCCGCCCGTGCTCCTCTTCGAACGTGCCTTCCGGGATGCCGACATGGGCTTGGGAAGCAATCTTGCCTTTCTTAAGGGGATACATGCCTACAGCATAGCGCCGAGCGGTCAGCATGGATCGGGCCAAGGGGCCAAGGGGACAGACCGAATCGACAGGCTCGCACCCGCCGTCTATTTGCCGAGACCCTCGATGCCAGTTTGTGGAAAGCGAACGAACCTACTCCAACCCCGCGCCCGGCATCACGATGAGCGAGAAGTGCGCGAGCACTCTCCCCAGGAAGCTATCCCGCTCCGACAAGCTGACCCAATCCACCTTTTGCGCATCGTCCTCATCGGAAAAGAAGCCCACTCCACCGCGATGCAGCCGCTTGTCGCTCCAGGAGCTGATCACTTGTCCGTTCAGGTACGTGATGAACCGGTCGTCTTGCACGCTCACGCGTACTTTATAGTTGCCGCCGCGCTCCAGCGTGACGGGGATCGGCAGTTGCACCCGGTCCCATTCGCGCCCGTTCATCATGACGTACCGCACCAGTCCCGCGTTCGGCAGCGGACCCGGTTTCGTAATCATGATCTTCGTCGCGTAATAATTCTTCGCGTCGCTCGCGCGGAAGGCCCAGCTCAGACTCTTCTTTTCGAGCTCGCCCTTGAACTCCATCTGATAATTTTGCAGCGAGGTCGACCGGTTCCAGATCCGCAGACTACCCGGCCGCACCACGGCGGGCGACAAGCCAAGTCCTTTCGGATCGTCCACCTTGGGGACGTTCCGCATCGCCACGGTAGTCCAGTCCTTGAGTCCCTTGCTGAAATCGTCGTGCAACGTGACGGGAGCCTGGGACCGCACCATGTTCGAGAACGCGTCTCCCGCCCGTTCCATCGGTCCTTTCTTCACTCCCGAGTCGAGCGAAGGCACCGTAGGAGACCCCGATCCCGAAGGCCCCGGCAGCATCATCGCCGCAACCAGCAGCGCTCCAACCGTCAGAAATGCGAAGACCGAGGCTGTCTGTCCCGGCGAGGAAGCGCTCTTACCCGGGCTCTTTTTCTTGCCCTTAGAGACCGACCACGGCTCCTGCTCGTCTTCGTCCCGAAGAGCTTGCGCGGACGCCAGGCGCGCCTCTTTTCGATGCTCGGTGGAACAGTACTGCTGGTCCAGCATCGAGCGAAACAACCCGATCTTTTTACCGCATAAGAAGCAGAGCATTCGCCTATTTCAACAATCCTGATTTTACCAGTAACCCCTGAGATTTGATCCGGCCTAAGTAAAGATCTACTAGGTACTGGTCCCCGAGGTCCCCCCTCTTCTAAGGTGTACCATCGATTTTAGGTAGTAGATTTTGGAATATGAAGGCATGGCCGACGACCCTATTCGCATCCCAATTGAGGATGTTCTGGACCTCCATACCGTTTCACCACGTGATGTTAAATCCGTAGTCGAGGAATATCTCTCGGAAGCTAACCGCCTCGGCTTCCGGGCCGTCAGGATCATCCACGGCCGCGGCATAGGCGTCCAACGTGAAACCGTTCGCAAGATCCTGGAGCGCACTCCCTTCGTCGAATCTTTCGGCGACGCTCCCGCTGAAGCCGGAGGCTGGGGCGCCACCATCGTCTCCTTCTTAGCCCCCTGAACCCGACCCTGCTACAATCGGACCTTTGTGTTCCGCAAGGTCCTCATCGCCAATCGCGGCGAAATCGCCGTCCGCCTGATTCGCGGACTCCGCGAACTCAATATCGCCAGCATCGCCGTCTATTCCGACGCTGACCGCGCATCCCTCGCCGTCCGCATGGCCGATGAAGCCGCTCACCTCGGCCTCGCGCCTTCTTCGGAAAGCTACCTGCGCATCGATAAAATCATCGACGCCGCCCTGCGTCACGGCGCGGACGCAATCCATCCCGGTTACGGATTCCTCAGCGAAAACGCCGAATTCGCCGAGGCCGTCACCGCGGCAGGCCTGATATTTATCGGCCCTCCAGCTGACGCCATCAAAAAAATGGGCTCCAAAACGGCCGCCCGCCAAATCGCCATCGCCGCCGGAGCGCCCGTCGTCCCCGGAACCGAAGCCGCGATTCGATCCATCGACCAGGCCCGCGCGGCCGCCCGATCCCTGGGCTATCCCGTGCTCCTCAAAGCCGCGGCCGGAGGCGGTGGAAAAGGCATGCGCCGCGTCGACCGCGAGGAGGATCTCGAATCCGCCATTCGCGACGCATCGAGCGAAGCCTTGCACGCATTTCGCAGCGACGAGGTGTATCTCGAAAAACTCGTGCTCGATCCCCGCCATATCGAGATCCAGGTTCTCGGCGACCATCACGGCCATATGATTCACCTGGGCGAGCGCGAGTGCTCCATCCAGCGCCGCCACCAGAAAGTGATTGAGGAATGCCCTTCCCCGCTAATGGCTCCTGACAGTGGCGACCCCGGTTTGCGCGATCGCATGGGCACGGCGGCCGTCAAAGTAGCGAGTGCCGCGGGCTATGCCAACGCGGGTACTATCGAATTTCTGGTCGATCGCGACCACAATTTCTATTTCCTTGAAATGAACACGCGTTTGCAGGTGGAGCATCCGGTCACCGAGCTCGTCACCGGCCTCGATCTGGTCTCCTGGCAACTGAAAATCGCCGCGGGCGAACATCTGACCATCCAGCAAAGCGACGTCCGTTGGACCGGCTCCGCCATCGAATGCCGCGTCTACGCAGAAGATCCGGAAAATAATTTCCTTCCGTTTCCCGGCAAAATCACGAAGCTTGTCGAGCCCTCCGGCCCAGGCATCCGCCTCGATTCCGGCGTCTACGAAGGTTGGAACGTACCTTTCGATTACGATCCCCTCCTGGCCAAGCTGGTGGCGTGGGCTCCCGATCGAAAGGCGGCCATAAATCGCCTGAAACGTGCCTTGACCGAGTACAAAGTGGGTGGAATTCGCACCAATCTATCCTTTTTCACCGAAGTTTTGAACGACGAAGCCTTCGAGCGCGGCGAACTCTCCACCGCATTCCTCGAAGGATTCTTCGCGCGCCGCAAACCCGATCGAGAGCCCGATCTGGAAATGGAAGCCGTCGCCGCGATCGTCGCCGCGCTCACGAAACCGGAGCCTCTAACTCCCGCGATGCCATCCATCAGTAAGTGGAAGTGGGACCAGTGAAGCTCGAAGTCTTCGTCAACGGCCGCGCGGGCGAGCTCCAGCTCGAATCGTCGCACTTTGAATACCGCGGCCTGGCGCGAGACTATTCAATCGAACCGTCCGGCCCCGGAATCTTTTCGATATTGATCGACGGCCGCGGCTACCAGGCGACAGTGTTGGCTCCGGGAACCATTCAAGTCAACGGCCGTATTTTTTCGGTGGAAATTTTCGACCCGCGCGAACTGCGCCGGCGATCGGGCGCGGGCGCTTCCGAAGGCCGCCAAAATATTCTCGCGCCCATGCCCGGAAAAGTCGTGCGATTGCTGGTGTCTTCGGGCGAAACAGTGGAAGTCGGCCAGGGATTAATTGTTGTAGAAGCGATGAAGATGCAAAATGAAATGAAATCCCCCAAAGCGGGCGCCGTGGTAGAAATCAAAACCAAGGACGGCGCAACAGTAGCCGCCGGCCAGATCCTGATTGTGATCGAGTAAGTGGGGCCGGGCTTCAGCCCGCAGCCGCCTTCAGGCGGCTCAGTGGCGTCGCGGCGCGCGGTCAAGGTCGGGTCCAACGCTGGTAAGCATGCGGACATTCAACCCTTTGATAACCCCATGCGCATGGGTGGGGATGAGGTGATAATAGTGACATTGAATAGGAGCCTCCATGCTGTCATCTGAAAAACTGGTCGCCTTCGTCAGTACCACGAATGCCGATCGTGCGCGCGCGTTCTATCGCGACAAACTGGGCCTGAAGCTGATCTCGGAAGACGGTTTTGCCCTCGTATTCGACAGCGGCGGCGCTCCTTTGCGTGTCGCACTCGCGAAGGAAATAAAACCGGCGCAATATACCGTGCTCGGGTGGGACGTGAAGGACCTTCGCGCAACAGTGCTCGATCTCAAAAAGGCAGGCATCGCCTGCGAGATTTTCGGATTCTTCAAACAGGACGACCTCGGCATCTGGACCGCTCCCAATGGAGATCAAGTGGCGTGGTTCAAAGACCCCGACGGAAACATGCTCGGCGTTGCGCAACATGCCTGACGCAAACTGCAAGATCTGCGATGGAACCGGCTGGAAGATCGTCGAGCGCGCCGGCCTCTCCGGCGCGGAGCGCTGCGAATGTTCGTTTGCCGCCCGCAACTCCGCCATCAAGGAAAACTCGCGCATCCCTCTGAATTATCAGAACGCGTCGCTCGATAATTTCATCGTGCCGCAGGATAATCCGATCGCGCGCCAGGGCCTTGGAACGGTATTAATGCAGGTGCGAAGCTTCGTGCGCGAGTATCCGGCCGTCGAGCGTCCCGGCCTTTTGCTGATCGGTGAGCCCGGCACGGGGAAAACGCATCTCGCCGTCGCCGCCCTGCGCGCACTGCTTGAAAAAGGGCATGAGGGCGTGTTCTTCGATTACCAGAATCTTCTCGATAAGATACGCGCCGGCTACAATGCGACGTCCGGCGCGAGCGAGCGGGAAGCATACCGGGACGCACTGGACGCACCGGTCCTGCTGCTCGACGATCTGGGCGCGCACCGCGTAACGGAGTGGGTTGAGGATACCGTCACTTCGATCATCACCGACCGCTGCAACAGCCGCAAAACTCTGATCGCCACCAGCAATCTCCCGGACCCCGACGTCACCGGCGCGATGATCGAGTACACCGGCGCCGGCGGCGTGGCCGTGCATCGCAAAACGCTGGGAGAAATGATCGGCGCGCGCGCCCGTTCGCGACTCTTCGAGATGTGCCGCGTAGTGAAAATGCCCTCCGTCGAGGACTATCGCGTCAAGCGGGGCCGGTAGTCTCGTATTCCCGAGAAATCGAACTTCCCCAAATAGGCTTAACAACCATCGGCCTCCCATCGACTGCCAGCGCGAACTCCTGAGTGTTTCGTTCAGTGGGGCAACTGGTCGTCTATCACTTCGGGTGTGGAACGATATCGACGATGTAGTAGACATCATCCTGAATCAGGAAGTAGAAGCGCCAGCTCTTGTTCACCCGCGCCTGCCAGAGGCCTTGGCGTTCGTCGTACTTTTTCGCGTGGAGTGAGGGATGGTGGAGGTTGTGAAGTAACGGCAACGACTGCTTGTCGAAAGCACGCTGGATCTGCTGCGATGCCTTGGCATAGCTCCGCTCGAAGCGGATGCTGCGGATGAGTTCCATCAGACGGAGCGCTTGGCTTTTTTGCGCGTCAACTTCCTGGTTTCCTTGTGAAGCGAATCTATGAACTCCGCGTGGGTGGCAAAAGGACCGCGAACGCGTCCCGCCTTGATGTCGGCCAGGCCTTCGGCAAGCCCGGCGTCGATGATCCGGCGCTGCTCCGGCGTGTACTCGTCATCTGCGCTCGACGGCTTCTGAACGATTGTGATGACCCCACCAGCGGCTCTGAATTCGAGTTCCTCCCCGCGCTTAAACCCCGCTTGCCGCAAGGCAGCCGGAGGAACGACAACGGGCGGTTTATTTTTGATGGCGACGGTCATAACGAAAATTACAGATTCCACAATTCAACGGACTTTCATCTTCACAATAGCAGTGTGCGGCGAGCGTCATGCGGCATTCGCGCCGGCGCGACCGCGACGGCTGCGCCGGACCCCCGGTCCGGCTTGTTTAATACCGCGCCCGCTTTATTCCCGAGAAATCGAACTTCCCCAAATAAGTAGGCTTAACAACCATCGGCCTCCCATCGACTGCCAGCGCGTCAATGGGATACGGAGCCCCCGCGGAGTGCGTGGGAAATCCCCACACATCTCCCGTCGACATATTAATAACAACCTTCCCCTCGGAGGTAATCCCTCCGTTCAAATTGCGAATCGGGCTGGTTCCGGGTTCGATGTACAGGTTTGCCGTTTCCATCTGCGCGCTTACCGCAACCGGCCGCATCGCCAACGCCGCCAGCAGGAGAGCGATCACGGTCAGAACAGCCTTCGTATAGGTCATATTCATCGATGACGTTTTTATGCCGCAATCCGTGCAGTTGGATAGACTTAAACCTATGAGAAGCCTCGCGCTTTTTTTGTTCCTTGCGGGCGACATCCAGGTTTTTGTTTTCGTGCGAACCGATTGCCCCATCACCAATCGCTATGCCCCGGAGCTGCGCCGCATCGCCCAGGAATTTCAGGGGCGCCATGTCGCTTTTTATCTTGTATATCCCGACCCCAACGAGAACAAACGCGCCATCGAAAATCACATGGCCGAGTTCGGATTCCCCGGTACGCCTTTGCGCGATCCCGATCATACGCTGGAAGATCGGGCCCACGCCACCATTGCGCCCGAAGCCGCTGTTTTTGACACTTTCGGTAATTTGAAGTATCACGGCCGCATCGACGACCGTTATATTTCGCCCGGAGTCGCGCGCGCCAACCCCCAAGTCCATGATCTTGAACAAGCTATCGTCGCGGTGCTCGCCGGAAAACGGGTAGCGCACCCGGAGACCCCTGCCATCGGCTGCTCGCTGGTCGATTTGCGAAAAGGCGCTCCTTAATTCATCGGCGCGTCCCGCGTTACAATCTCAGAATAAGGTCTTAACCGTGTCCGACCGCCTCTATCTCTCCTGCTGGATCCCCGGTTATAACGAATCGAACATGCTCCGCCACTTCGGCCGCATGCTCTCGCTGTTCCCATTCTCGAAGCTCGCCAAACGCGGTCCCGTCATCCGCGTCCAGGCCCTGGAGCACTCTGAGCCCCTTCTGTTCGAACGCGAATTCACCCCCGGCGCCGACCCGAAGGATATCCTCGAATCCGCCCGCGAATTCATGCAGGACGACTGCGCCTGTGAAATCGACGCCGCCTGGGATCTGTGGGATCACAACGGTACCGAATGGAAGCTCGCGCCCATCGCGGTGACGCTCATCTGCTTCGGCCCGAATTTCGATAACGAGCTAGGCGATCAGCTCCGCATCGAATTCGGCCTCGACGCCCGCTTTCTTCCGCAGCCCGGCATCGAAGGCGCCTTGCGAATCGGCCAGTCGAACATCCGCAGCCTGCTCCATCTGGTCGAAGAAATCGACCGCGTCATGAAACCGGAGCGCCGCTCGCTGTGGTCTGAAAGCGGAGCGAATTTCGCCGACGTTCTTGCCCACGTTTTGGGAACTATCAACGTGAATTGAGGGAATTCATTTCGGGGCACATTGAAACATTCGAGCGTCATCCCCGAGTCTCAATCGTCATGAACGCAACCATGATGAAGCGGCTAACGATTGTTACGGTGCTGTGGGTCCTCAATGCCAGTCTCCAAGCCCAGTCGCCGCTCGCCTTCGAAATCGCCTCGATCAAGCGCGGCACACCCGGCGCAGGCGTTAGAGGCGGATGCCATGGCATCGATTCCGGATACTCACCCAATGAAGCCGCGTCGGCCCCGCCGCTCGGCCGCTGCGTGATCAGGGACGGCCGTCTCGGTCACCTCCTGTTTATCGCCTACCGACTCCATTCCATGTCCTTCGTCGAAGGCGGTCCGGACTGGGTGAAGATGGGCGAAGATCGCTTTAATATTGAAGCGAAAGTGGAGGACCCAACGAAGGCGACCGAACAGCAGCTCTACCAGATGTTGCAGGCACTGCTGACCGAGCGGTTTAGCTTGAAGTTTCACCGCGAGACCAGGGATCTGTCGGGATTCGCTTTAGTCGTCGCGAAGAAAGGACCCAAACTCAAGCCATCGGACGGCCAGGACGTTGTCGCCGACTGGGGTCCTTCTTTCAAGCCCAGCCGCGGCCCCAACACTCTCACCGCGCGCAACTATTCGATGGCCAGGCTGGCGGAGGCTCTAGCGGTGTTCGGGAACCCTGTGCTCGACAAGACCGGATTGACCGGCGTCTACGACTTCACGCTGTCGTGGGATGAAACAGACGGTCCGCAACTCTCGACGGCCCTGGAGCAGCAACTGGGGTTGAAATTCGAATCCCAAAAGGTCCCCGTCTCGTTCATCGTTATCGAATCAGCCCAAAAGCCCACCGGGAATTAGCTTGGCGGAGCGGCTTTTACAGCGCCAGCCGCCACAGCACCACGGACGCGTACCCTAACCCCGCGCCCAGCATTCCTCCGGCAACCACGTCGCTTAAGAAGTGCATACCGAGCAGCACCCGCGAACACGCCACGCTAGCCGCGCAGAACAACAACTCCGCCAGCATCGCCGGATAGAATAAGCCCAGCGAAACAGCAACCGCGAATGCGGTGATCGTGTGCCCCGACGGGAACGAAAACTGATCCGGAGGCAGCAGCGTGGTCCAGCAGTTTGGTTCCAGCGCGCAAGGACGCTTGCGCCCGAAGGCTCTCTTGAGCTTCAGAAACAGCGCGATACCCGTTCCAACCGCGGTTACCGTCGAAAGCAGCGCAAAGAATCGCTCCGGTCCTCCGTAGAGCGCGATCACGGCGCCGATGCCGTACCACAGCCATCCGTCGCCGCATCGCGTTGCCGCGATCATCCACAACCGAAGCCAGCGTGGAGGCCGCCAGCGGTTCACCTGGCGCATCAGCCGGTGATCCCCTAACTCGACCCAGTGAATAACCGAGGTCTGCATGCTACCTTTTTAGTGCCCTGGCGTAACAGGGGTGTGACGCTGGTATAAAACAATAGTGACAAATATTGATTTTATCTATTTCGACGCCGGCGGCGGCCATCGCGCGGCTGCCACGGCGCTCAAAACCGTGATCGAAGAACAAAAAATCCCCTGGAATGTTCGTCTTGTCAATTTGCAGGAGGTACTCCATTCGCTCGATATCTTTCGTAAGGTGACCGGCATTCGGCTCGAAGATATCTACAACCGCATGCTCGCGAAGGGCTGGACTCTGGGCTCTGCCGAAGGTCTGATGTTCATGCACGGGGTAATCCGGTTGTACCACGGATCGACAACCAAACTCCTTTCGCGCCACTGGTTGGAGTCTAAACCCGATATGGTTGTTTCGCTGGTTCCGAACTTCAACCGCATCCTGTATCAAGGTTTACGCGCCGCCCTGCCCCAAGTTCCGTATGTGACGATCTTGACCGATTTTGCCGATTATCCGCCGCATTTCTGGATGGAACGGCAGGAGCAATTCTTCATCTGCGGAACCGCGAAAGCGGTCGATCAAGCTCGCGCGCTGGGGCACACGGAAGATCGTATTTTCCGCGCCTCCGGCATGATTCTACGCCCCAGCTTTTACCAACCCGTCACTGCCGACCGCGTGGCGGAACGAAGGCGCCTGGGCCTCGATCCCGAAAAGCCGACTGGCCTCGTATTATTCGGCGGTCAAGGCTCGAAAGTCATGCTCGAAATCGATCGCCGGCTCGACGATACGCAGTTGATCTTCGTGTGCGGAAAAAACACTTCGCTCGCCGAAAAGCTGCGGGCCCGGCCATCGCGAGCCAAACGCTTCATCGAAGGCTTCACTTCTGAAATCCCTTATTACATGCACCTTTCGGATTTCTTCATCGGCAAGCCAGGCCCTGGCAGCATTTCCGAAGCAGTCGCGATGAAACTGCCGGTGATCGTCGAGCGCAATATCTGGACGCTGGTGCAGGAGCGGTATAACACGGACTGGATCCTCGAGCACGGCGCCGGACTGGTCCTTCCGAATTTCGGACAGGTGAAGGAGGCGGTGGAGCGCCTTCTCGGGTCGCTCGGCGAATATCGGGCGAATGTTGCAAAGATCGAAAATCGAGCGGTATTCGAAATTATCGACATTTTAAGGTCGATTAAGGGCTCTTAGACGCACGTTTCTGATCATTTAAGGTACAATAAGGCTTCAGATGGCTGCCCTCGCACTGCTGGCAGTCCTCGCGCTCGGGCCGTTCCAGGCCGGTACGAGTGGCAGCGGTCCGTACTACACCGCCGACAGCATCGCCAATTCCGCCGCCAGTGTCACCGGCCTCTACGCGCCGAACACTTTCGTGACGATTTACGGCGTAAACCTCGCATATACAACAGTTGCCCTCAGCGCGGCGGACGTTTCGAATGGAACGCTGCCGACGGTGCTCGGCTCGACCGGAGTGCGGGTGCTGATCAACAATATTCCGGCCAACATTTATTACGTTTCGCCAACCCAGGTGAATCTGTTGATCCCTACGTCATTGATTCCAGGTCCGGTTACGCTCCAATTGGTCGTGGACAGCCTGGCCGGTCCAGCCGTTCCGATCCTGCTGCAAACCGCGGCGCCGAGCCTGTTTCAATCGGACGCGACGACGGTGCTGGCGGAACATCTGGATTATTCCATGATCACCGCCGCTTCACCCGCGAAACCCGGTGAAGTTGTCGTGCTGTACGCCTCCGGGCTGGGTCCGACGAGTCCACCGGCGATACCTGACCAGATCCCGGAGCAGGCGGCGACGATCACGCCGATGAGCAGTTTCACCCTGCTCATAAACGGGGTCGCGGTGGACCCCCAACAGATTCTATACGCGGGAGTTACGCCTATGTTCGCGGGACTTTTTCAGATCAACGTACGACTTCCGGACGATGCTCCGCCAAATCCTGAAATCCGAATAGGATATGCCGGAATTATGAGCCCCCCCGGGCGCACTTTGCCCGTGCAATAAAACGATGCGCTGGTCCTCCCCGGGTGACGAAACGCTTAAAGTTGTGAGGGGAATGGAGATTGAGTTGGAATTATTGGCATGATCCCTGATAGACTGTAATTGATTATGCTTTTGCGCGCCAGTCTGGCTTTGCTGATCGCGAGCATGGGAGTTTTCGCGCAGGATGCCAAGCCCGCGGTGAAAACGTTTCAGGTGGAGACTGGCACTCATATTCCTCTTAGCTTGATTAACAGCGTCAGCACCAAGCATGCGGCGGCGGGGGATCGGGTTTATCTCGAAACTGTTTTTCCAATTTTATCCGGTGGACGGATTGTGATTCCTCCGGGCAGTTACGTGATGGGCACGGTTACGAACGTCGTGCGGCCGGGCAAGGTGAAGGGTCGCGGGGAATTTTATCTGCGCTTCGATTCGCTGACGCTGCCGAATGGGGTGACGCGCGAATTCCGGGCTCGTGTTTCGCAGCTCGATGGACGGGCTAGCGAAGAGCTCGACCGCACAGAAGGTTCCATCAAGAGCGAAGGAAATAAGGGCGGGGACGCACGGACTGTCGGCGAGGGCGCTGCCGCCGGCGCAAGCATTGGGGCACTGGCGGGGAGCGCGGCCGGAGCCGCGGGCATGGGCGCGGGTATTGGAGCCGCTGCTGGAGCCGCCGCGGGCCTGGCTGCCGTGCTGTTCACGCGCGGACCGGAGGCGGTGTTGGCGAAGGGCACCACGATCGAGATGATGCTCGACCGGGACGTTACCTTCGAGGAGACGGAACTGGATTTTTCGAACGCTCCGGCGCGGAAGGCAAGTTCGAGCGATGGCGGAGGTCCTCTGCCGAGCCAGAAGACGCAGACGCTGCCTCGGCGATTTCCGTAGCGCGAAGAGCGCCGGCTGAAGCCGACGCGCAGCCTGAATGGCTGCCTCACAAGAGAGCCGCCTCGAAAGGCGGCTGCCGCCAAAATTGGCCGCCCCACAAGAAGCGGTGAGCCCTTCTAGGCGAGGAAGTGCCGGGTGGGGTGCGAGATGGTTATGGGGCTTGCGTCAGGTACTTCGTGTCCGCACTGTGTTATCGTGCACGTGTGGATCGCTCACGTTCCTATAAAACTACTGGCGGCACTGCGGGAAGCGTCAGGTTCTTTTCGCTATTCGGCACGCCGTTTAGTCTGCATTTCAGTTTCATTCTGCTGGTGATTGTCGTCATTGCGAAAGATCTGGCGGGCCATCAGTCTACCTCAACCTACACTTTTTTTCTGATCGGCATGGCGGTGAGCGTCATGCTGCACGAAGCGGCGCACGCGATCGTCGCGAACCGGCTGCATGTGCGCACGCTCGAAGTGGTGATGTTCCCGATCGGCGGGTTGCCGCGCATGGAGCGGATGCTGAAGCCGGCCGAGGAAATCTGGATCTCGATCGCCGGTCCGCTGGTGAATGCGGTGATTGCGGCGGCGCTGTTTACGTACATTGCGAACACGCATCAATCGGCCCCGCCTCCCACGCTGACGGACCTGATGCAGCCGAGCGACGTCAATCTACTGGGACTGCTGGCGTTCGGGAATCTGTTGCTGGTGGCGATGAATCTGCTGCCAGCGTTTCCCATGGACGGCGGGCGGATTTTGCGGGCGCTACTTTCCTATATTCGTCCGGAAGACGAGGCCACGCGGATCGCGGCGTGGATGGGGCGGATGCTGGCGATTTCGATGGGGTTATATGGACTGCTGACGTCGCAGTTCATGCTCGTGTTTTTCGCGCTGTTTGTATATCTCGGCGCGGCCATGGAGTTCACGGCGGCGCTGGGGCGGAGTTTGACGCAAGGTATTCCGGTGCGCGCCGCGATGATGACGGAATTCCATACGCTGGAGCACGGAAAAACAGTTCGCGATGCGGCGAACCTGCTGCTGGCTACCTCGCAACAGGATTTTCCGATCGTGCATGGCGAGCAGGTGGTAGGACTGCTGGGGCGCAATCTATTACTAAAAGCGCTGGCGACGGAAGGGCAGGACGCGTATGTGGCGGGTGTGATGGATCGCGAGTATCTGTCGATCGACCCGGGGATGGATCTGGCCGAGGTGCTGCCGCTGATGGCGCAATCGGGACGCTGCGCGCTGGTGATGGACGGAGAAAAACTGCTCGGATTGTTGACCACGGAAAACCTTTCGGAGTTCTTGCTGCTACGGCGGTTTGGGATGGAGCCCACCTCTTAAAACCGGTCACGAAATACTCCGCTTGCATTGCGGGTGCGATTTGCGAGACACTAACAAGTTTTCCTGGGTGAATTTCCTTCATGAGGATGAGAATTCTTTATCACGATCATTGTTTCGATGGTGCGGCGTCGGCTGCGTTTTTCAGCCGCTTCATCGAAGCTAAGTTTCACCCTGGGGTGGAGTTCTCCTATACCGGCCTGGCACATAAGGCATCGCAGCT
>Ga0182024_10001219_pt1 | contig 66563 bp, 56 predicted proteins | sample P32metaG_FD_120480 | JGI IMG/M metagenome (GOLD analysis project Ga0182024, IMG submission 120480) | Permafrost microbial communities from Stordalen Mire, Sweden - P3-2 metaG (Illumina Assembly) | ecosystem: Environmental > Terrestrial > Soil > Wetlands > Permafrost | place: Sweden: Stordalen... | reverse complement strand
TTCGAGCCGCTGGAGGCGGTGGCGTCATAACCGTTTCCCGCCGCCGACGGCCGCGGGTGAAAGTACTTCGCGTCGCTCCAATTCTGGCCGATCAATGACGACCCGACCGCGTCGGCGTCACGAGAGACAAGCGAACCGTCCTTGCCAATCAATGAACCGTTGGCCTTGGCATTGAACAACACTTGCGAGACAAAAAAGACGATGAGCGGATAGATTCCGCAGCAGATAATCGCCAGCAGAATCGTCGCCACAAGGCTCACGCGCAAATGGCCGAAGAAGCCGTGCGATTGTTGAATAGGATCGTTTGTTTGGGTATCCATGGACTTAGAACTCCAATCTTACACAAGGTGCATGGCGTTAATCGCCAGGTCGATCAGTTTGATGCCGGCGAAGGGAATCAGGATTCCCCCGAAGCCGTAGATCAGCAGGTTGCGGCGAAGGATGATCGCCGCCGGCAGCGGGCGGAATTTCACGCCGCGAAGGGCCAACGGGATGAGCACGATGATGATCAGTGCATTGAAGATGACGGCGCTGAGAATCGCGCTGTAAGGCGACGCGAGCCGCATGACGTTCAGTGGCGCGATCGCCGGAAACGCGGCGACCAGCATCGCGGGGATGATCGCAAAATACTTGGCGACGTCGTTGGCGATGCTGAACGTCGTCAGCGCGCCGCGCGTCATCAGAAGCTGCTTGCCGATCTCGACGACTTCGATCAGCTTTGTCGGGTTGCTGTCGAGATCGACCATATTGCCGGCTTCCTTGGCGGCCTGCGTGCCGGTGTTCATCGCCACGCCGACGTCGGCCTGGGCGAGGGCTGGCGCGTCGTTGGTGCCGTCGCCGGTCATGGCGACCAGATGCCCCGCCGCCTGCTCGTCGCGCAATAATTTGAGCTTGCCTTCCGGCGTTGCCTGAGCCAGGAAGTCGTCGACGCCGGCCTCGGCGGCAATCGCGGCGGCGGTGAGCGGGTTGTCTCCCGTGATCATCACCGTTCGAATGCCCATCGCGCGGAACCGCTTGAATCGCTCCGGCAAACCGCCCTTCACGATGTCTTTGAGATGAATGACGCCCAGGGCTTTGTTGTTGGTCGCGACGACGAGAGGCGTGCCGCCGGACTTGCTGATTTGCTCGACCGCTCGATCGATTTCCTTCGGGAATGATCCGCCGACCCATTGACGAACCGACTCTGCCGCCCCTTTGCGGATTTGCGTGCCGCCCATGTTCACGCCGCTCATGCGAGTCTGGGCGGTAAAGGGAACGAACTCCGCATTCTGCAGCTCGTGAATCTCGCGAGCGCGAATGCCATACCGCTTGGCCAGGATCACAACGCTACGCCCCTCGGGCGTTTCGTCGGCAAGGCTCGCGAGCTGGGCGGCATCGGCCAGCTCTTCTTTGGTCACCTCCGGCGCGGCGACAAAATCGGTCGCTTCGCGGTTGCCGAGCGTTATCGTGCCGGTCTTATCGAGGAGCAGCACGTCCACATCTCCAGCGGCTTCGACGGCTCGACCGCTCATGGCCAGCACGTTGTGCTGAACCATGCGATCGATGCCGGCGATGCCAATCGCGCTCAGCAAGCCGCCGATCGTCGTGGGAATCAAACAGACCAGGAGCGAGACGAGCACGGTGATCGTCGAAGCCGATGCCAGGCGAGCTTTCGCGTCGTCCGGCAGATAGGAAGCGGTGTACGACAAGTACGGCTTCAGCGTGACGATGACCACCAGGAAGATAATGGTCAGCGCCGCCAGCAGGATGTTGAGCGCGATTTCGTTCGGCGTCTTCTGGCGTTTGGCGCCTTCGATGAGGCCGATCATCCGATCGAGGAACGATTCACCCGGGTTGGAGGTAACGCGAACGGTGATCTGATCGGAGAGGACGGTTGTGCCGCCGGTGACGGCCGATCGATCGCCACCCGCTTCGCGAATCACGGGAGCGGATTCGCCGGTGATGGCCGACTCGTTGACGGTCGCCGCGCCGTGGGTGATTTCGCCGTCGGCGGGAATCAGTTCGCCGGCGTTGACCAGGAACAGGTCGCCCTTGCGCAAGGATTCGGCGGGGACGACGCTCGTCGATCCGTTCGGACCGAGCTTGTTGGCCATCGCTCGCGTGCGGCTTTTACGAAGCGCATCCGCCTGGGCCTTGCCGCGACCTTCTGCCATCGCTTCAGCGAAGTTGGCAAAAAGCACCGTAAACCAGAGCCAAAGCGTGATCTGCAACACGAATGCCGGCGATTCGCCATGAGCTCTTGCGAAGAACAGCTCAACGGTGGTGACCGCCGCGCCAACCTCCGTGACGAACATCACGGGGTTTTTCACCATGTGCGCCGGATTGAGCTTCTTCAGGCTCTCAACAATCGCCGGCATCACGATGGCCGGATCGAAAAGCGATCGTTTGCGCGCACGCGGCGTTTCCGCCGGTGGCGCATTGGGGGTCGTGGGTTGCGTTACTGTCGTCATGTTATTCCTCGATTAACTGCGATTACTTCTATTGCTATGGGTTGATCAGTTTTTTCCAAAGAGCCGCGCCAATCGCGACGGCTCATGCCATTGCAGCCGCGGGCGAGCCGGGAATTCAGGGTCGTCGTAAACGCGGCGAATGTGCTTGCGCGGCCGCACCGTCAGAATGCGAATGGCGTAAGCGCCCATCGCGACCCCGAGTGGCCAGGCGCCACTAACGAATCCGTACCAGCAGCAGACGCCCGCGGAAACAACCGATAAGCCGTAGAACTGCGGAAATCGCGGTTCGTGCAGTCTGGAAAGCACGAGCATCGCCACGGCTCCGCATCCAAGGGCAAGCTGCCATTGGAAATCAGGCGCTGGTCGCCCTGGATGCACCGTCGCCTTGATGGCCGGATGCCACCGATCGGGGGGCATGAATCCCGAAGCGGCTTCCGTCACACATGGCGTGGCCAGGGTAAGGACACACACTGCCAGAAAAATCGGTGATCGAAGCGAGGTCATGGTTGCCCCTGAGTCGTCCACAAAGCCAATCGATCAGAACAAAGGTCCGGAGCCACGCATCAGAAAGTGCTCGACGATGGGGCCGATGCTCAGCGCCGGCACGAACGTGAGCGCGCCGACGATGACAACGGTTCCAATGAGCAGACAGACGAACGTGACGCCGGCCACGGGAAAACTGCCGGCACTGGCCGGAATTTTCTTCTTTGCCGCCAAGCTCCCGGCCAAGGCGAGGATCGGAATGATCATGAAGAATCGACCGAGCAGCGCGTCGATGCCGAGCGTGACGTTGTAGTGCTGATCGTTGGCGAAGCTTCCACTGGTGGGATTGCCCGTGAGGCCCGCAAAAGCGCTGCCGTTATTCCCGGCGCAGGACGTATAGGCGTAGTGAATTTCGCTGAAGCCGTGCGGGCCGTTGTTATTCAAGGCCGTCTGGCCCCAGGGCGTGACGACGGCCCAGGCGGTGAAGCCGAGGATGATCACGGTCAGCACGAGGATCGAAAGTGACGCGACTTTGACGTCGAACGCCTCGATTTTCTTGCCGAGGTATTCCGGCGTTCTTCCAACCATTAATCCGGCAATGAAGATCGCAATGACAACGAAGACGAGCATGCCATAGAGGCCCGCGCCGACGCCGCCGAAGACGACCTCGCCGAGATGAATGTCAAACATCGGAACCAACCCACCGATCGGCGTGAAGGAATCATGCATGGAGTTGACGGCGCCGCAGGAAGCATCGGTTGTGATTGTCGCAAACAGGGCTGAATTGAAGATGCCGAAGCGCGTTTCCTTGCCTTCCATGTTTCCATCAGCAGCCGCAACTCCAAGTTGCTGCATACGCGGGTTGCCATGGGCTTCGGCGGTCCAGCAGGTAAGGACACCGGCCAGGAAGAGGGTGAACATCGCCGCCCAGACGGCCCAGCCATGCCGCTGATTTTTGACCATCCGGCCCAGGTAATAGGTCAAAGCGCTGGGGATCGCGAAGATCGACAGCATCTGGATGAAGTTCGAGAGCGGAGTTGGATTCTCGAACGGATGCGCGGCGTTGGCATTGGTGAAGCCGCCACCGTTTGTGCCGAGCATCTTGATCGCCATCTGCGACGCCATCGGACCCTGCGGAATGATTTGGGTATTCGGAGTGGCCGCGGTCGCGCCGGTTTGGTCTACCACCGTCACTGTCGTGTACGGCTTGAAGTTCTGAATCATTCCCTGGGAAACAAGGAAGACGGCATAGACAATGCAGATTGGAATCAGCACGTAGAGATGCAGCCGGATCAGATCGACCCAGAAGTTGCCGATGGTCTTGGCGCGATCGCGGGCGATGCCGCGGACCAGCGCCGCGGCAATGGCGATGCCGACCGCCGCCGACCAGAAGTTATGGCTGGCCAGCGCGACCATCTGTGAGAAGTACGACATCGTGTTCTCGCCGCCGTAGTTCTGCCAGTTGGTGTTGGTCAGAAAGCTCGCGCTGGTGTTGAAGGCCAGTCCGGGCGAGATTGCGGTCTTGTCTGTCAGCCCATCGATGTATCCATGCCAGGGAAGATGATCCTGCAATCGCAGCACGACGTAGGTGAAGACTGCGCCGACGACGCTGAAGATCAGCATTGCCACCGAGTACTGCTTCCAATTCTGCTCGCTGCGCGGATCAATTCCGAGCAAGCGATAAAGCAGCCGCTCGATCGGCCCGACTAACGGATCGAGAAATGTTTTGCCTTTGGCGTCGAGAACGTTGTACAGGTAAACCCCCAGCGGCTTGGTGATCGCCAGCAACAAGCCGACGAAGAGGGCAAGTTGAATCCAACCTTGCGTGTTCATTGAGAATTCCTTAAGTCGATCAGAACAATTCCGGGCGAATCAGCGCTACGATTAGGTAGATCAACAGCGCGATCGCGACGATTCCGACTGCGATGAGTTCCATGGTTTAAAGTCTCCCGCAGGCGTACGTGTACGCGACGCTGATGACGAAGAAAGCGGCGAGGGCCGCTACGAATAACGTGTCTTGCATGAATCACCTCAAAAAGATTGCTTCGTGGAGTGCCAGCGGCTCTTGCGTGCGGCCGAAGGTGAACAGCTCGTACCAACGCCGCATGTTCTGCTGGGCCGGTTCGTAGTTGCGGTCGGCTTTGATCGCACGGCTGTAGTGCCGGCGGGCGGATTTCCAATCGCCGCGAAGTTCGAAAACCGCGCCAAGCAGATTCAGCGCGGCGGCGTCGGCGGGTTGGCCGTCGAGCAGGATGCGCAGCGTCTGCTCCGCGGGATCGAGCTGCCGGGTCAGGATCGCTTCGGTGACGCCCTCAAGCAGCGTCTCGCGTTCCAGCGGAACCGGCGGCAGCGGAGCGGAGCCAAATCGAATTCGGGGAATCGAGAATTTCATAGATACATGCCGGCGGACAATCGCGTCCGACTCAGGACATGTATCTGTTTACGACTTGCCGTCTCAAAACGGTGTCAAAGGTTGGCAGGCGGGCATCAGGAAAGTATCAAGATCATGTAACTCACGCGGCGGCAAAAGAATGGAGCCCGCGCGATGGGTGAAACCGCGCGGGCCGTTCGTTCTCCTCGAGCTTTTCAGGTGGCGATTAGAGCCACTGATTCCGAAGAATTTTTAGTTGTTCGTAATCTTCCAGGTTCAGGTAATCCGGTCGTTCTTCACGAAGGCCGAGCAGTCTATCGAAGAAGATCTCGGCTTGTCCCACAATATGCGAACGCGGGACGCCGGCGCGCAATTGGCTGGCCCAATAATCATCCTCCTGACTCGCCAGCCGAAGGGCTTCGGCTCCTGCATGCTGGCGGACCAGATCAGCCAGTTGCCCGTAGAACATCCAAAGCTTCTCGCTGGGCAAAGGCGGCGGCTGACAGTGCGACCGTAAGGCGTGGCGGAAATACCGAAGCTTCTTTTCCCATTCGAGGCGTCGATTCAGACCCAGCGTGATGTATTGCCCGACCTTATAAGCCTCGCGGGCATGATGCTTCCCCGATCGGTCGGCATCCTTGACGCGCTTCGCGTAGTAGGACTCAGGAAGTCCGACCTCCGGCAGCGGCGGAATTTCGCCCCATTCCTGCGGCATAGGCTGTCCGTGTGCAGAGTCGCTTAATGCGACGTTTGACGTCAAGCCCGCGGTACGTTTCCAAGTGTAACCCATCTGTATACCAAACGTGAAGCCGGCGAATGTATTGCCGAATCTTTTCGTCAAGCGATTACCTTTTCCGCTTGGCGGCATTCAAGGCCTTGATCGCCGCGGCCAAAGCATGCCGGGCGCCGGTGATGCCGGTGAAATCGGTCTTCAAAAGCGTTGTCAAAGCCGATTTTGCGGAGGCCAGCAGCGACTTGCTCTCGGCGACGTCCGTGGTCAGCGACGCATCCAGCGTCTTGTGAGCCCGCTTGGCCAATTCCAGTGCCCGAAGCTCGGCGGCGGCCCGCTTGGCGTCGGCGGTGACCAGAGCGCGGGCGGCTTTCAGCTTCGCGGCGCGGGTCTTGATCGCCAGTGCCAGGGCACTTCGATCGGAAGTCACAAGTTCGGCCGGGGTCAGGGTAATGGTGCCGGTGCCGGTGCCGGTACCGGTTGACGTTCCACCGTCGCCGGTTCCGCTGTCGCCCGTTCCACCTGTATTAGTCCCGCCCGTGCCAGTTCCACCTGGGGTCGTTCCGCCAGTGGGCGTCGTGCCCGTCGGGTCGGTCGGCGTTCCACCGACGGGCGGCGTCGGATTGGTTGGCGCGCTGCTTATCGCGGCAGCGGTCAGATTGAAATTGTTGAACACCGCCGTCGCCGTCTGCGTGGTTGTGTGGCTGCAAACCGCCAAACCCAAGTCAAGCGTCGAAGGCAGCGACAGTGTCAGCGCCTGCATCTCGATCCAGTTGATTCCGTCGGTGCTGTAATAGCCGGTGAAGACGTTGCCCGAGCGGACCAGGCGAACCCAAGCGTCGGGATAGCTGACGGTTCCGTACGACATGTAAGTGCCGACCGCGTCCGCCGTGGTGCGATAATTGAAGCGGTAGCCGCTGGCGGCGGTGGCGCCGACAAAGATCATCTGCGCGCCGGGGTCGTTGCTGGTGCGAATCATCAGGCCGGCGCGAGTTCCGGATTGCACATCGGTCAGCGAGGAAACCTGCACCTGCACATCGAAATCGCCGGTGACGGATTCATAGGCATAGCGATAGCCGTCGGCGTTGGTACCGGCAATGTCGCCGCCGGCGCCGGTGATGGCGTAGTCCTGGCCGGGAGTGATGACGTTGGTGGAACCCGTGAGGCCGGCGTTGACGTCAACGCTCGTCAGAATGTCGTTGGTAACGGGAGTCAGGATTGGAACGATCGAAGCCGTAGCGCCGATGCCTTCGACGCCGTCGAGGGCGACGACGCGATAGTAATCTGTTCCGCTGCCGGGAGCGTAGTCGACGAAATTCGTCGCGCTGAAGGCGCCGTTATCAATTTTGGTCCACAGGCCGCTGGGCGACGATGCGCGGTATACGTTATAGCCCTGAAGCGTCGGATCATTCACCGGCGCCCATTCCAGCTTGACGCTGTTGCCGGTGTTGAACACCTGCAAGTCCGTCGGGGTGGCGGGTTCAGCCGCCGGGTGAATGTTGCTGACAAGATAGATATTGTCCTGGAAGTCGGAGTTGTCGTAGGGGCCGCCTTCGTAGTCCATCACGACCAGATAGGTATTCGGCACGATGTTCCCGGCCGAATCCCGCAACGGATAGAACCGGACAGAGTGGCCCGAACGACCCAGGGCGAGGTCGGCGGTGTTCAGGGAATCCTGGCTCATCTCGCCGTCGAGGTTGAAGCCGAAGGTTCCGGTCGTGCTGAAGCTGCCGCCGGCGATTTTCGTCGTGGAGCCCTTGATGGTCGGGAAGAGCGTCTGGCCGTTTCCAACCTGGTCGGTGAAGAGCCAGTTGGTGCCCTTGCCCTGCAGGTAATAACCGAACGAAGCGGCGGTTTCGGTGGTCGGGTTGGCAAACTGATTGTGGAAGCTGGCCAGCTGCGTCACCGTCACCGGCAATGTCGTGTTGGCTTCACCCCACAGACCGGAGGCGACTTCGTCGCCGAAATAAATCGGCACAGTGCCATAGTTTCCGTACTCAGTTCGCTGCGTGCTGGCGATCGTTGTGTCGTAGCCAAACAGCAGGTTGGTAATCGTTTGCAGGCCAGGCTCGTTCTCATTCTCGCTCATATCCTGCCAGTATCCGGCCAGGTTGATGACGCGAGCCGGATTAGCCGGGTCATTGCTGTTGATCGTGAGCGTGCCATTCCAAACGCCGCCGGCTTGCGTCGGCAGAATGCCGTTGACGGTCACGTTGTCGTTGGTTTCGTTGTAGGGCACGGCCGGCACGGTCTGCGCGATGAACTTAATTGTGACATTGAGGGAACCGCCGGGTGCAATCAGGGTGCCGGGCGCGGGCGGGCTGACGAGCATCCAATTCGTCGTATCCGAGAGCGTCAGCGAATTGATCTCCAGTGGTGCGGCGCCTGTGTTGTCAATCGCGATGGTGTTGGTGTCGTGAACCGAGTCAACGAATCCTGCCGGGTCGGCCGGGTTCAGATTCTGAATGCGGTTGAACGCGAGTTGGGTCGTCGAAGGAACACCAGTCAGGTTCTGCAGGCCAAGCACCGGCGAACCGGTGGCGTCCGCCGCGGGCATGACGTTGCTGATGATCCCGACAAAGTTCACGAAGCTGTTGTATTGCGTCGAGTTGTAGTCCTCGGCCGCCACAATATACGAGTTGGGGACGACGCTCCCGTTGGCGTTTTCCAGTGGGAAGAAACGAAACTTCTGCGGCTGCGACGGGTCGAGCGTATTCAGCGCGTTTTCGCTGTAGTGGGTGTCCAGCGCACCGTTCGAAATCGTTGTCCCCGGGAAGCTGGCATATAAGCCGAATGTGCTGCTGCCCGGATCGAAGCTGGTCGCTCCGAGCGCCGTTGGGTTAACCGTCTGGGCGTCGGACTGGCCGACGGTGAACAGTTGGGTCAGATCGGTCGCGTCACCGGGCGCGTAGTAGCCGAGTTGCAACGGCGTCGGTACCGACGAGTTGAAGCTGGCCAGCGGCGTGATCGTCACCGGTCCAGCGCCGGCTTTCACCAGACGCGGCATCGTCACTTCACTACTCGACGCGTCGGGGGTGATCGGGTATTGGCTATTGAGATAGTTCGCGTCGTTCGGGCCCGCGCCGACGATCGTCGGAATATCGTTCGCCCGAAGAATCTGAACGAGCGACGGCTCGCTGGTTCCGAACTGGCCGGACGTGCTCAGCCCATGCAATTGAATGGAGAGGGTGGAGTCGCTGGTCTGAACCTGCAGGATTGCCGACTCGAACATCACGCCAACTTGTGATGCCGTGTACTGCACATCGATGTTGGCGGACTGTCCGGGCCCGATGTTGATCGGTAGGCTTGCCAGGTTAGTGACCGCGAAATCGCCGGGCAGGGAGACCGCCAATTCCGCGGCTGCGTTGGGGTCGGCGACAATGCTGGCCCCGCCGGCCGGGATCGAGAGCACGCCGGCTCCAGTATTCGTCAGCGTGAGCGGTTCAATGTGGCTTGGTCCCGCGCCCGTTGTGCCGGGTAGCGCGGAATTGAAAACGAGAACGGAAGCATCGACCGAAGCGGCCGACATTAACGCCCGACCTTCGAGCGTTTCAACAACGGCGGTAACAGCACGGCCCATTCGATTGGCAACGGCACGACGTAGCATTCGATTATCCTCTTGTTTCCCCGAAAACCGCGCTTTCCCGAGCGCTTCCCTGAATCACTTCCCTCTGGCAGTGCTTGAACTATACCCCCGCATTTTTTCGCGGATTTTTTGCTTGCAAGAATGCAAACACGGGTTCTCACCGGCTGGGTAAGCTGGATATGTGAATTCTGTAAATGCCTTTCAGATCTTGTTTTAATCCGATTCAGCAATCGGCCACTTTTTTGTCGAATGGACCGAGATCAGCGCGCAAAAATGCGGGCCGGCTTATGGGCCGGCCCGCATCCAGAAAGTTTCTCCAAGCTGACAATTCGTCGACAGGTTACTTGATCATCATTTTTGGATCGCAGCACGAGGCGGTGCCCGTGAGGCTCGCCAGCTTCACTTCTTTCAGCGGTTCGGCGGCAGCTTTGGCGGTTTTCTTAGCCTGGAACTTGAACTCCAGCTCTTTATCGGCCTTACCTCCCTTGACCGTCACGGTCTGCGTCGCGGCGTCGTGATAGATCTCGTGCCAGGCGTCGATCGTATACGTGCCGTCCGGCAGACCCTTGGTATCGATCGAGAACTTCCCATCGGCTCCCGAGACGGCAAAGTATGGGTTATCAAACACGCGCACGACCGCCTTCATCCACGGATGCACGTCGCACTTGATCTGCACCGTCTCAGCTGCCGTAAACGGGGCGAGGTTAATATCGCCTGCTCCCGGCTGGGCCATGTTGAAACCGGCATTATCGATCGCCAGGGCATGCACATTGTGAAGGAACGGATCGCTATTGCGCGCGATCATCGGCTCCCCAACTTCCACCGCCAGAACGTGCGGCGAATACATGCACCCCTTCTGGTCCAGCACCGCAGGCGTCTCCTTCTTCGGGCCCGATAATGTTTGGCCATCAGCCGGCTTGATGAACACGATCACGTTGGCGAACTCGTTCTTGTCGCTCACGATAATGCTGTCGTCGTACACCGGATCCTTGTGCAGTTCGGCGCATTGGCCGATTTTGGCGATGTCCTTAATCTCCGCGGCGTCCGGCGGATCGCCCTGGAACATCACGCGCCCGGTGATCTGGGCCGAAGCCAGCCCACAAGACCCACCCAATGTCAATAACGCCAGAAAGTGGCCTAATCGCATCGTTCAAGCTCCTCTGCCAGGCAAAGTCGCCTGGCGATCCAAAAATCCAGCTGTCAAAGTCGCGGCAACATCCAAATTCATTGCTTTTTACGCGCAGCGCAACCTCAGCGTTGCGTCTGGCAAGGTTAGTCGACCTGCCGGCAGATTCAATTACCCAGATTACAAAAGGCAAGCGGATTCAGGCGACAAGCCGATATCCATTTGCAAGGCCTGCAACTTTACTCACGCGGAGCATTGATGAATACGCGCCTCAAACTGATCGCCTCTCTTCTTCTGGCAACGGCTGCCGGATGTCACTCCGCCGCACAGCAGGACGCCGCGCGCCAGCAGGCGATGAAGGATAAATTCGAGGTCAGCAACGACCCGCCTATCCAAGCGCAGACATTTTTCGCATCCGGACAGTTGCTTCAAGCGCAGGGCCGATTTGGCGAAGCGATTGAGCAATATAAGAAAGCGCTGGCCGTAACTCCGACGTACCTGGATGCGATCTATGGCACGGCGACGACCTATGCCCAGATGAAAGACTTCGATAACGCCATCGCCACATGGAAGAAATACGTCGAGAAAAGCGGCGGCTCCGCGACGGCGTACAACAATCTGGCGTTTTGCCAGGACTTGGCCGGCGATCCCGCCGCCGCCGAGACATCCTATCAGCATGGTCTGGCGATTGATCCCAAAAACGAACCATGCCACGTCAACTACGGACTGATGCTCGCCCGCCATGGCCGGGCCAACGAAGGGCTCGTGCAGCTGCAGATGGTTCTCACGCCGGCCAAAGCGCATTATGATCTGGCTTCAATTTATGAACAGCAGGGTCACACGCTCGAAGCTCGCGCTGAATACCAGCAGGCGATTGAGCTGGACCCCACTCTTCGGGAAGCCAACCAGCGCTTGGCGGCGCTGAGCAAGGATTGAGAAAATGAATCGTTGCGTCTTTGCGCTCGTCGGCGTATTGCTGCCGTTCATGAGTTTTGCACAAAGCGACAACGCTTCACCCATCGCGCCCGGCGCGACATTGCAGAAGATCGCTGACGGGTTCATCTTCACCGAAGGCCCTGCCTGTGACGCGGAAGGCAACGTCTATTTCACCGATCAGCCCAACGATCGAATCCTCATCTGGTCCAAGGACGGAAAGCTCTCCACCTTCATGCAGCCGTGCGGTCGATCCAACGGCTTGTGCTTTGACGCCGCCGGGAATTTGGTCGCCTGCGCCGACGATCACAACGAGCTCTGGTCGATCGACGTGAAGACCAAGCAGCACACGGTGCTCATCAAGGATTACAACGGCCACCTTCTCAACGGCCCGAACGATGTCTGGGCGATGCCTGACGGCGGGATCTACATCACCGACCCGCTCTATCCGCGCGAGTATTGGAAACGCAGCGCTAAGACCGACCAGGACGCCGAGGGCGTGTACTACCTCACACCAGATCACAAGACACTGAAGCGAGTTGTCAACGACTTCGTGCGGCCAAACGGAATCATCGGCACCGCGGACGGCAAAACGCTCTACATCTCCGATATCGATGGCCACAAAACCTGGTCGTATCACCCGCAGCCGGATGGCTCACTGGCCGACAAGAAGTTCTTTTGCGCATTGGGTTCCGATGGGATGACCATCGACGATGCCGGGAATGTCTATCTGACGGGCCACGGCGTGACCGTGTTCGACTCTTCAGGTAACAAAGTCGCTCACATCGACATAGCACAGAAATGGACCGGCAACATCTGCTTCGCCGGCAAGGGCAGCCACACGCTATTCATCACCGCCAGCACGGCAATCTACAGCATCCAGACGAAGACCGCCGGCGCCGGCAGCCAGTAGAGATCGTCAGATCTTCACCGCGACGCCCGAATAGACCTGCATCGGACCCACTGTCACTTTGAATCGTTCCGGCGATTGTAATTGCACACTGACCGATATTCCGAGAGCCGTCGCATAGCTTGCCACCAGCGACAGCCCGAGCCCGAAGTGCTCCCCGCCGGTTCGCGATTCGTCCTTTCGCCAGAACGGCTCGAACAAGCGCGGAATGTCTTCCGCCGTCAGATCGTGACAAGCATTGGCCAGAGTCAGTTGGAGCAGTTCGCCCGATTGCTCGACTCGGCATTCGAATTCTCCGCCGGCGGGCGTGTGCGCGACGGCATTGCTTAGAAGGTTTTCGAGCATCGCCCGGACCATCATCGCATCGGAATAGACCGTCATGCGCTCAGCCGGCCTATACGCGAAAGACAGCCGCCTTTGCTGCGCTCGCGGCTCATAATGATGCCAGATTTCGCGAATCAGCGCATCCAGATCGATGCTTGTCAGCCGAACTGTCCGGGGCTTGCTGTCGCTGCGGACGATCAGCAGGAGCGATCGCACGAGGCCTTCCATGCGGTTGGCGATCTGCAGCGTGTCTTTCATGTTCTGCCGCGAATCGGCATCCTCGGGCCAGCGCAGCGCGACTTCCGCCAGCGATCGCAACTCGGCGATCGGCGTTCGCAGTTCGTGGGCCGCCGCCGACGCAAAACTTCGCTCGCGACGGAATGCCGTTTCCAGCCTCGCCAGCAGCTCGTTCAGTTTTTGTGACACAGGCGCCAGTTCGAGCGGCAGTGAGTCCTGCGATAGCCGCTGATGCAACGACTCGGCCTCGATCGCGTCTGCTTCCGTTGCCAGCCTTCGAAGCGGCGCGAGCCCGCGGCGTACAGTTAAAATCACCGCGCCGGTGATCAACACCATCAGTGCAACGCCGGCGATGATTAAAGCCGACGCGATCGTCCACAGCGTCTCGTTCATCGCATGCGGACTGCTGGCCACAACCAGATACAGCGGTTCATTTGTCACGTGCGAACGCCGGGGCGGCACGTCATCCAGGTCAAGATGAGGCGTAAGGCGAAAGCCCGCCGCGCGAAGCGCGTCGTCGCGGCCGCCGATGATCGGAACGATCTGTCCGGAATCGATACGCGGCAGCTCGCTTTGTCCAAGCGACGCGGATTTGCGAAACACGCTTCCATCCGCGCGCCACAGCTCGAAATAATCGGGATGCTCGTGCTTGCGGAACTCGGGGTGATCGGCTTCGGCGAAGTAGAATTCCAGGTCTCCGTTTCCTTCGCGCATAACGCCGTCGGCGATAGAGCGCATCTCGGTAATCAATCCCCGATCAAATTGCGAAGTCAGTCGCGCGCGACAATAGACATAAATGACGATGCCGCTCAGCGCCGCCAGCGACGGCACGATGATAATCAGCGTGCGAATGAGTTGTCGCTGAATCGACGTCATTTGCTCGATGCTCCCAGCATGTATCCAACACCGCGGCGCGTGCGAATCAGCGAAGGTCCGCCCGGCGGGTCGAGCCGGCGCCGCAGGGAATAAACTGCGGCATCCACCACGTTGCTCATCATCTCCGCCGCGTCGTCATATACGTGCGATTCAATCTCTGTTCGCGTGACAATGTGGCCGCGTCGCATCGCCAGATATTCCAGGATCGCGTACTCTCGCGGCGGGAGGTCAACGTCGCGCCCGCGCACACTGACCTTTCGGCGCGCGGTGTCGATCGTCAGATCCTCGACCTTGATCAGCGGATCTTTTACGCCATGGCTTCGACGAGCAAGTGTCGCAACGCGAGCCAGCAGCTCATCCAGCGCAAATGGCTTCACCAGGTAGTCATCCGACCCGCTCATCAAGCCCTGAACGCGATCCTCAACGGCATCTTTCGCTGTCAGGATCAGCACATGCGTGTCGCGGCCGGCTTCCCGAATCCGCCGCAACACGGTGTGGCCATCAAGTTTGGGCAACATCAAATCCAGAATGATCACATCAAACGGCTTGTTGAGAGCCTGCCACAGGCCATCTTCTCCGTCGCCGGAAATATCGACCGCGTAACCTGCCTTCCGCAGGGCCACACCAATTGACCGCTGAAGTAGTTCCGAGTCCTCAACCAGCAGAACGCGCATACGGCTCCGACTTTCATATGCCCCCTGTGCTTAGCTGCCCACCGCCCGTCGTGACCTAAAGGAATGTGACATCAATGTATATAAAACTACATGATGGCAAAATGATGACGACCCCAGTCGATCAATTCTTCGCGCGGGTTCGTCATCTTGCCGTCATGTTCTCTTCGCTAGTCTTCCGGCCCACTAACCCAGGCGGAGGAGCCATGATTCTCAAACGCGCAGCAGCTATCGGTCTAAAACTCACATTTTTGGCAATTGCAACGCCGCTGTTCGCGGAAACAGCGCCACCGGAGTTTGTCGTGACAACGACGCCCCTGCCCGGCGACGGCCGGTGGGATTATGCGATTGTCGGACAGCAGCCGCACATGCTCTACATCAGCCGGCAGTCGCACGTGCAGGTTTTTGACCTTAAGCAAAACAAGGTTGTCGCGGATATCAAAAAGACCGCCGGTGTGCACGGGATCGCGTTGGCACCAGAGCTGAATCGCGGTTTCATCAGCGATGGACAAGCCGGGCAAGTCACGATCTTCGACCTGAAGACAAACGCCACGATTGGCACGGTAAAGGCCGGCCAGAACCCCGACGCCATTCTATACGACCCGGCCAGCCATAAAGTCTTCGCGTTCAACGGCCGAAGCAACAACGCGACGATCTTCGATGCCAGCGTCGACCCTACCGCATCGCCGAAGACAACCACCCTTCCCCTCGACGGCAAACCTGAGTTCTCCGTCACCGATGGCGCGGGCCACGTATACGTCAACCTTGAAGACAAGAGCGAGATCGTCGAGATCGACAGCCAGCAACTCAAAGTGACGAACCGATGGAAACTCGACGGCGGTGAAGAGCCCTCGGGCTTGTCGATCGACCCCGTCGGTCACCATCTCTTCGCCGGCTGCGGTAATCAGAAGATGGCCGTCGTTGATACCACGAGTGGCAAAACGCTCGGAACGGCGCCCATCGGCGACGAGGTCGACGCCTGCGGCTTCGATCCGCAAACGAAGCTCGCTTTCGCAAGTTGTGGCGACGGAACACTTTCGGAAATCGCCGAAACTCAGCCCGGCCATTTCGATCGTGTTCAGACCGTCCAAACGCGTCCCGGGGCGCGCACCATGGCCCTCGACCCCGCGACGCACATGATATATCTTGTCGCCGCGGAAATGACGTCCGGCCAGGGCCGGCCGACGCCTAAGCCCGGAACCTTCATGCTCGTCATTGTAAAACCGGCTGCGGCATCGCGATGAAGTTGATCGCTTCGCTCGCAAGCTGCATGTTCCTGGTCGTTGGTTGCCAGCGCTATGAGGCGCTGCAATTGACTACTGCGCAAACACAACCCAGCCTTGCCGACCTGACCGCGAAAGCCGCTCATCTGGAGCATCCTCTTCTGCACGCCGACGGAATTGATGTCCGCGCCGCGGTTGAGACAACCGGATTAACACCCGATTCGGCGGCGATCATCGCCGTGCTGAATAATCCGGGGCTCGTCGCCGAACGCCAGCGTCGCGGCATCGCTCAGGCTCAATTGCTCGAAGCGAGCATTCTGCCCAACCCAACGCTGGAAGCCACGTACGACCCCGTGACCGGCGGCAACACGCTCGGCGCCGTCAACGCCTGGAGTGTCGGCCCAAACTGGGAAGTCACCGCGCTGATTACGCACGACGCGAAGATCGCCGCCGCCGAAGCGGCATCCGTCTCGGTTTCGCTTGATGTCGCCTGGCAGGAATGGGCGATCGCACAAGCTGCCCGCAAGGCGGTCTTTGACGCCATCGCGCTTCGCGAGCAACTCCAGGCAACGCAGGCCGTCGATCAGCAGCTTGCCGAGCAGGCGAAAATTGTTCGAGACGCGTTGGAAGCGCGACAGCGAACGATCATTGATGCATCGGTCGCCGACGCAGCGAGCGCCAAAGCCCACGCCGATTATCTGCAGGCCCGCCGAGACTTCCGGCATCAGCAGTTGGCGCTGAACCAAACGCTTGGCTTCCCGCCGAATATGGAGCTGAAGCTGGCCGATTCAACCTCTCTGCCAGAGTCGCTCGCGCTCCCGCCCGAATCCGAACTTGCGGGCGATCTGGATACCCACAGGCTCGATCTGGTGGCGCTGCGGTTCGGCTATCAGAGCCAGGAGCAGACGCTTCGAGCCGCGATCCTGGGCCAATTCCCGAAGGTCGTAATCGGAATTCATCCGGGCACCGACAACACCGGCGTTCAAAGCGTCGGCCTCGGCGTCAGCGTTGATATCCCAATCTTCGACCGCAACCAGGGCGCAATCGCCAATGCCAAGGCAACGCGCCAGCAGCTCTTCGATGAGTTCAACAGTCGCGTTTTCGAGAGCCGGGCACTGACGGCACAGACACTTGCAGACATTCATGAACTGACGGCTCAGATCTCTGCCGCCGAGGCAACCTTGCCGGCGATGCAAAAGCTCGTCGACGTCTATCAGGATGCGCTGTCGCGGCGCGAAGTTGACGCATTCAGCGCCGCCAGCGCCCAGAACGATCTGTTGAGCCGCCGGATCGACCTTCTGAAGCTCAAGCAGCAACTGGCCGACGACGAGGTCGCACTGGAGCTGGCAACCGGACGCTCGCTCATGAACAAACATTCTGAACCCGCCACAACCCAACCGAAGCAGCCGGAGAATCGATGAGCAAAAGGCTGCCCCAAATCGCGATCGCGTTAATTCTTATCGCCGTTGCCAGCGCTGGATTCTTCCTTTGGCGTCATCACACTGCCGACAAGGATTCCGGGGATTCGGCCGACACGTCCGCCGAGGTGAAGCCGACGGCGAACGTCACAGTCGCCCCGCTGACCGCCGGCTCGCTCGACACCCAAATGACCGTGTTCGGCGCTATCGTCGCTCGTCCCGAATCGGTTCACATCGTCAGCGTTCCTTTCGAATCGCAGGCAACGCAAATTGGAGTGTCGGTTGGCCAGCACGTGTCGGCCGGGCAAACAATCCTGCAGGTTCGTCCCAGCGTGGCGGCTCGCGCGGCGCTCGATGATGCCCACAATACTGTCGCCGCCGCCGAGCGTGATTTGAAGCTGGTCCAGCAACGCTATGATCAGAAGCTGGCGACCAATTCGGACCTTTTCGGCGCGCAAAACGCGCTTCGAAGCGCTCAGACCAAACTCATCGGCTTCACTCAGATTGACCCGAATCAGCCAATGGACTTGAAGGCCGACGCCGACAGTTTCATCAGCAAGATCGACGTTCAGCCCGGTCAAACCGCTGCCGCCGGCGCACCGCTGATCGAAACCATTCCGCAAGCGGGCGTTCAAGCGAAGATCGCCGTGGACCCATCATTCCTGAAGCAACTGAAGACGGATCAAACGGTTGATCTGACCCCCAATGGCGCAAGCGCGGCGATCCAGGGCCATATCGCGACAGTGACAAATCACATCGATCCCGCGACGCACTTGGCCGACGTGTTTGTCGCGCTTCCGCCAGGCGCTCCACCGATTGATACGCCGGTGGTCGCAAAGCTGACGCTTCCGAATCCAGCCGGCTTCATCTTGCCGCACGACGCGGTTGTCCCTGACGAAGAGGGAAACTACGAGCTTTTCACCGTGAGCGGCGACAAAGCCGTGAAGCATACAGTCCAGGTGATCGCGCAGGATGATGAGAAGACAGAGATCTCCGGGGGCGACCTCAAGCCCGGCGACCTGGTCGTGGTCGCGGGGAATTACGTTCTTGAAGACGGCATGTCCGTCACCACCGACAGCACGAAGCCATCCGCAAGTCGCCCCGATCCCGGAGCCGACAAGTGAGAAACCGCAGCGCGCAGTGGGCGAGCCGCCACGCGCGGTCCATCCTGTTTCTGCTCGTCGTACTCGTGGGCGCCGGCATTTTCGCAGGCCTTCGCTTGCCCGTTTCACTCTTTCCGCGCGTGAACTTTCCGCGCGTTCGCGTCGATCTCGAAGCCGGCGAGCGCCCCGCCGAGCGGATGGTCGTGGAGATCACGCGACCGGTCGAGCAGGAACTTCGCGCCATCCCCGGCGTTCGATCCGTTCAGTCCACCACCTCCCGGGGCAGCGCTCAGGTGCTCATCAGCTTCGACTGGGGCGCCGATATCGCCACGGCGATGCTCGAAGCCCAGGCTCGCGTCAACAAGATTCTGCCCGAGCTGCCGGCCGGCGCCAGCTTCGACGTCCGCCGGATGGATCCGACGTTCTTCCCGGTCATCTGCTATAGCGTCACATCCAGCCGGCACTCGCTGACGGAACTGCACGACCTCGCTCAGCTCAAGCTCGCGCCGCAGCTCTCGGTCATTCCCGGCGTCGCCAGCGTGATCGTCACCGGCGGCGCAATCGAGGAATACCGCGTCACGCTCGACCCCGCGCACTTGCGCGCACACGGAGTTGCTGTCACCGACGTATCAACTGCCCTGAACTCGGCAAATGTCCTATCGGCCGCTGGTCACGTTGAAGATCGCGGGAAGCTCTATCTCGTCGTCACCGACGCGCGATTTAAGAACGTGTCCGATGTCGGCCAGACGATCATTTCCGTCGCCGGCAACGCTTCGGTTCGATTGGCGGACATCGCGCAGATCGCGTCGATGCCCGCGCCGCAATTCACGCGCGCCACCGCCGACGGCCGCGACGCGGTGCTCTTCGACGTCTATCAACAGCCCGGCAGCAACACGGTCAATATCGCCCGCCAAATTCGCCAAACGATTCAAGACCTGCAAAAAGATCTTCCGCCGGACGTGACGATCGCGAATTGGTACGACCAAAGCGATTTGATCGTCCAATCCGCCGCCAGCGTGCGCGACGCCGTTGTCATCGGGGTTGTGCTCGCGGCGATCGTTCTGTTCCTGTTCCTGCGGGATTGGAAGATCACCCTTGTCGCCGCGATCGCCGTGCCGCTGGTGCTCGCGGTTACGGCGCTGATCCTGTACGCGCTCGATCAAAGCTTCAACATCATGACGCTCGGCGGCATGGCCGCCGCCGTGGGCTTGATCATCGACGACGCGATCGTGATCTGTGAGCATATCGCACGCCGGTTGACGGCCTCGCGCCAGTCCGGCGATCCGAATCAGCCGGCGTCCGCCGTCGTTCTGGACGCGGCTGACGAATTCGGCAAACCGCTGGCAGGATCATCGCTTTCGACGATTGTCATACATATTCCTCCAGCATTCATGATCGGCGTCGCCGGGACGTTCTTCGCGTCGCTCTCGCTGTCGATGGCGGCAAGTCTGTCTGTCTCGTTCCTCATCGCGTGGCTTGCGATTCCCGTCATCGCGGCCAAATTGATCGGCTCGGGCAGCGGCAAAACCGCCGTCGCATCAAATGAGCGCGAGCCGCTGCTGTCGCGCGCCTACTCGTCGTTCATGCGGCATCTGCTGCCGTTCGCCTGGCTGGTTATCCTGCTGATGGTTCCGCTGCTCGGCCTCGGCTATTTTGGTTACACCCACGCCGAAACCGGCTTCCTTCCGTCGATCGATGAAGGCGGCTTCGTGATCGACTATCGCGCTGCCCCGGGCGCGTCGGTCACTGAAACCGACCGCCTGTGCAAGCAACTCGAAGCGATTCTGCATCAGATTCCCGAAGTCGATCGCTACTCGCGCCGCACCGGCTACAACTTCGGCGCCGGCGAGCTCAGCGAATCCAACACCGGCGACTTCTTCGTTCGACTAAAACCTTTCCCGCGCCGGCCGATCGACGACATTCAGAAGGACGTGGAATCTCGTGTTGCCAAGGATGTGCCTGGGTTTGATATCGAAACTGCTCAGCTAATGGAAGATCTCATCGGCGATCTCACAGGCCGCCCGGAGCCGGTGGTGGTGAACGTCTATTCCGAAGACCCCGCAGTGCTCGCCGCGATGTGCGACAAGATCAAGGCAGCGCTCGACAAGATCGACGGAATCAAGGAATCCCGCAGCGGCATCGTGCCCGCCGGCGATGCGCTGGACATTGAAGTTGACCGCAATCGCGCTGCGCTCGAAGGCGTTGATCCGCAGATCGTCAGCAAAGCACTGACCGACCTGCTCGCAGGATCAAGCGCGACGCAAATCGATCGCGGCAATAAGATTGTCGACGTGCGCGTGGCGATTCCGCTTTCGATGCGGAAGTCTGTAAAAGATGTCGGCGAGCTTCAGCTCCGCGCGCCCGATGGACACCTGTTTCCACTGAATCACGTGGCCAACATCAGCTCGATCAACGGCCAGCCGGAGATCACGCGCGAGGACCTGCGGCGTATGGCTTCAGTCACAGCGCGAAGCGACCGCGATCTGGGTTCGACAATTCGCGATGTGCAGGCGGCGCTCGATCAGCCCGGTTTTATCCCGCCGAACGTCAGCTACAAGCTCGGCGGCTTATATGAGCAGCAGCAGATCGCGTTCAATGGGTTGCTGAAAGTCATCATCGCTGCCGGCGCCGCGGTATTCTTCCTGTTGCTGTTTCTGTACGAGAGCTTCCGCGTTGCCTGCGCGATTCTCTTCACGACGCTGCTGACGATCGCGGTTGTGCTCGCGGGACTCGCCGCCACGGGCACGCAGCTCAACATTGCGTCGCTGATGGGCCTTGTGATGATCGTCGGCAACGTGACCGAAGTCGCCATTTTCTATTACTCGGAACTGAACGAGTCGCCTGAGGCGCGGCTGAGCGACCGCTTGATCGCCGCCGGCGTGCACCGCTTCCGCGCGATCATCATGACGACCCTCGCGGCGATCCTGGCATTGCTCCCGCTGGCGATTGCGCGCGATCCGGGCTCGGCGATGCTGCAGCCGCTTGCGATGTCGATCATCATCGGACTTATTGCACAGATTCCGCTGGTGATGTTTGTGCTGCCGGCGTTGCTTACAACACTGAAGCCACGGCTGCCCGCACGCGCATCAGTCAGCGCGTGACATGCGGTGCTGTGCGATGCGTCATCCAGTCTCGCCAATCAGACTCAATCTCGGCCAACGACATTGAAGTCGATGCTTCGAGAGCGTGGCGACCGGTTGGATCATTCGGAAAGTCGGCCACAAACATCTTGTAGAATCGTTCGAGCAGCCCTCTATCTTGCAGATAGACGATCAAGCTGCCGGCTTCTCCATACGCCAGATCGCTTCGCTGGCTGAACTCCGCTCGGGATTGTGCGGTCAAAGCCGCCAGCGGAATCTGCGAATTGGATTTTGACGCTGCTTGAACGTTGGCCAGGCGCCAGTTGTCAGTTGGCGCGGCGCCGTTCTCGAACGCCACGCCAAAACCCTCGATGAGCCACACGGGATGCTTCTGTCCGCGTGCATGCTGATCGGCGGCGTGCAAAGCGTGCGTAAACTCATGACGCAACTCTGCATCACCCGGCCTTACCAGCAGCGTTCGCGTTGCATCGTCGTATAGACCGCGCACGCCAGGCCGCGACTCGAGCCGGGCATAGTCGACCTGCGACGCAACGATGATACGAATGAACTGCTGAGGGCGATTTTGAAAGAGCGTGGAGCATTCGCTTGCCATGAGCGAACGAGTTGTGCGCTGCACATCCGCCAACTGAGTGCTTCGCTCGCGCACGGCGTAGATCAGCCGGTTGGGTTCGTCAGCCGTGACAGAGTATTCATCGCCAAGAAGTGATTTAAGCTGCTTTACTTGGAACTTGGCGGCAATGTGAATCGCGGCATCGGATGGCTCAAACGCCCGCTTATAACCCGGCAGCTCTCTTAAGTTTGCGAGAATTGGATTGTTTGCAACGCGAATAAAGTCACTGAAGCCGGCACGGTTCGCGCGATGCAGCATCGCCAGTGCGCGAGGCGCATCACCCTCGCCGGCGATCGCGCACACCAGGTCGTAAAGACTTGTCAGATCATCCGGGTCGATCTCAAGTGCCTGTGCAAGAACGTGCTCGGCTTCGGCGAACTGCTCGCGATCGATCAAATCCGCGGCATGGTTTGAAAGCTCAGCCACTCGATAGCGCTTCAAGTCGGCCTTCTGCTGCGCGAGCGTTCTGGTCGTGCAAGTCGCCAGCAGTATGATCGCAAGAAGGCTTCGCATCATCGCGATGCCTCACCGTGAAATGATTTAGTGCCCGACCAACGGCTCGCCGAGAAGCTTCTGAAGCTCTTTCAGCTTCTCCTGCATCATCTAAGCGGTCGGCGCTTCAAGATTCAGCCGAAGCAGCGGCTCCGTGTTGCTCTTGCGAACGTTAAACCACCACTGGCCAAGATCAATCGTGATTCCGTCGAGGTAATCGACCTGGCCCTTTTTATACGCGTCGGCCAATTCGCGAATTTTGGCGTCTTTGTCTTCAACCTGGAAGTTGATCTCGCCACTCTGGCTGTATCGCAGCAATGGCTGAATCAAGCCGCTTAACGGAGCAGGCTGGTTTGAAAGAACCGTCAGCACACGAGCGAATGCAATCGCGCCGGAGTCGGCGTAAAAGTTATCGCGAAAGTAGAAGTGGCCCGACAGTTCGCCCCCGAAGACGGCTTTGGCATCCGCCATCGTTTTCTTGATGAACGCATGACCCACGCGATCGCGTCGCGGCACGCCACCGGCGGCCTTCACTTCGTCCGGCACCACGTGGCTTGATCGCAAATCGTAAACCACGGTCGCCCCGTAATTCTCCGGCTGGCCAAGAAAGTCTCGCGCGAGCAAAGCCGTCGTCATATCGCAGCCGATCGTGTTGGCGTTCTCGTCGAGGAAGACGCAGCGATCCGCGTCGCCGTCGAAACAAACACCCAGGTCGGGCCGATGCTCACGAATTGCCGCTTTCACGGCATCAAGATTCGACTCCACCAGCGGGTTCGGCTCGTGAACGAAGCTGCCGTTGATTTCGAAGAGGATAGGAATGATTTCCAGGTCCGGCAGATCGCCAAACACCGCCGGCACCATCTTGCCGGCCATTCCGTTGCTGGCATCAATGACAACGCGAACCTTCCGCCCGAGGTTCAGGAACTTCAGCACATGCTGCCGATACGCCTCCCACAAGTCCTGCGTCTCGACTTTCCCCTGCACCCCCGTCTGCCCGACACGCAACGTGGTCGTGATCCGGCGAATGTCATCAAGCCCGCTGGCCGCCCCGATCGGCTTGGCCTTGGGTCCGCTGATTTTAAAGCCGTTGTATTGAATCGGATTGTGCGAGGCCGTCGTCTGAATTCCGCCCACGGCGTCATAGTGGTTGATCGCGAAGTAGATCATCGACGTATCGATCATGCCGATGTCAATGACGTTCATGCCCACTGAGCGAATGCCATCGATCAGCGCGCGTGCCAGATCGGGAGAGCTGGGCCGCATGTCCCGTCCGACAACCATCGCATCCTCGCGCGCCACGCGTTGTTCGGCGGGGAGATTCTGCCGGCTGCGCTTGAGGAACTGGGCCGTCGCGTGGCCCACTTTCCAGGCAATTTCCTCGTTCAGCGGGGAGGGATAAGTCGCGCGAACGTCGTAGGCCTTGAAGATGCGATCAATCATGTGAAGTCATTCCTGGCGTTTGAGCGCGACAGTGTAGCATTCACCCTCGCTCGCACAATTCATCGTCCATCGTTGCCGACGAGCGGGGCCCTCGCCAGGAGGGGGATCATCCGCGCGGCGAAGGCTCCGCCATTTCCGGCAGACGATGTTGGCGCGGCATCAGGAGAACGCGTCCGAGCAGCACCACTGCCACGCCGGGCACAAGCCAGACCATGCGATTGAGGACGAAGCCGGCGAAGTACATTGGAAGTGCGGCGAGGGTGGTGAGAACCAATGCACGGGCAAGCGTCGCGGAATGATCGACTCGATTGGCAAGCATGAAGAGCCACACGTACGCGGGGAAAATCAGGCCGTAAAAGGCCATAAAAAGGCGATAGACGATTTCGCCGGCATCGAGCCCGGCGATGCGCGGCAGCCCGACAACGGCAAAAGCCGCGAGCAGCGCGATCTGACAAACGATCAGCAGCGTCAGGACGCTCGACGCATTCGGGCGTGTTTCAACGAACGATCGGGCGTGAACGCTCAGCGTGTACGCGGCCTGAACGATCATGTGGGTTGCGATGATCCATCCCCACGCCGGTCGCACTTGTTCGCGCCAACTTTCACCGACCAGCGGCGCGAGAGCTCGGCTGTAAAGCAGCGAGAACAGGATCATCGAGAAGAAGCAAACACCAAAACCGAAGCTGAACGCGATCCGGGAATTGGTTGACCGGACGAGGGCTTGTCGGGCGCGGTGAAACGTCAGATCGAGGTATGGACCGAGAGCGAAGCCGAACAGACAGACCGGCAGCAGATAAACAGCGTTTGCAGAAGGTCGGGTCGCGAAGCTTGGCAGCGTCGCCGGCCCTCTCTGGACGAACAATACGAGCAATGCGAGCGAGATGAGCCACACGATGATGCCGGCAGGCAAATCGAACCGTCCGCGCGAGACGGTAAAGAGCAGATAAACCGCAGCAAGCGGAAAGACAATCGCCGCCGCGGGTAACCCGACGAGTCTCGGCACAAGCCATAAGACGAAAAAGACGTGGAATGCGATCGTAACGATTGAAAACGCCCGGCATGCCGCGGTATGCGTTTCCACCATCCGCCGACTTCGCTCGGGCGACTTCAGCGTCCATCCCATCGCCGCCGCGCCGACCACGTTCGGTATTGCAAAGACTACCCACCCCCAGGGGCCGACGTCGCGCACCAGCAGCACCGGCAGAAACATACCGATGCACCAAGTCCATGAACATCCGAGGAACGCAGCCCAGGCAGGAGCCGCGAGTCGCGACCTGGCGGGCAAATCGGTGGAAGCGCCAGCGGTCATCAGCCGCGGCGGCGCGAGCGCCGCGCCTTTTGCAGAGCCTTGGGGGTGACATGAAACGTCGCCACGCAATGGCCAACACGGCGATCGCGCTCGCCCTTGAAACCCTGCTGCTGAACGTCGAGATCGAGCGTGATGTTGAATTCTTTCTTCGTCTCAAGAAATGCCCGAATGTTCTCTCGCGGCGTCATTTTATAAACCGCCGGGCCAAGACATGGACGGAAGAAGCTGTATTCGAGATGCTTGCAGACGACCGTGTAATCCCCCCCGCAGACGCCAAACACATACATGCCACCGGCAATTTCAGAGTTGGCCAACAGCGCCCCGCCGGCCATCGCGCGATACCAATTTCGGTTGAACCGGCGGAAAGGAAGAATCGCGGCGAACGTGTTCGGATCGAGTTGCTTCATCCGAATGCCGCTGAAAAACGCCAGCGGCAGCCAGATGAGCGAGCAGATGGAGTTCCAGAAGTTGTCGCGAACGCTCAGCCGGCTGACGAACGCTTCGATGCGGTCGAAAAACGTCTTCGGCTCCTGGCCGGCGCGGTACTTCGGCAGCGCCGCCGAAGGTGGCACGTTAGTCTCAGCCAGTTCCATCTCGCCAATCTGCTCGGCGGAAGCAGGCACATCCATCGCTGATTTGTCCTGTATCTGACGATTCAAAACAATACTCATACCGCACACAATCGCGGCAGACAATGCCCGGAGTTATACGTGACAGAGAGGATAGCAGATCACAATGCCTCGACGTTTGGCGACAAGCCGTCGCAACCGTAGACTGTTCGCCCATGATCGAGAATCTGCGACGGCTGGTGCGTGACATTCCCGACTTTCCCAAACCAGGGATTCTATTCCGAGATATTACGCCCTTGCTGTCCGATCCGTCGGGGCTGGCACTGGCCGTTGAGTTATTAGCTAATCCATACCGCGGCAAGGGGATCGATCTGGTCGTCGGCGCCGAGAGCCGGGGATTCATTTTCGGTACGGCAGTGGCGTGCTGCCTGTCGGCGGGGTTCGTCATCGTCCGAAAGCCGGGCAAGCTGCCGCATACGCGAATCTCCAAATCATACGACCTGGAATACGGAAAGGACACGCTGGAGATGCACGCCGATGCGATCGTTAAAGGCCAGCGTGTTCTGATTGTTGATGATCTGCTGGCCACCGGCGGCACGATGAAAGCCTGCTGTGAGTTGGTTGAGCACCTTGGCGGTGAAATCGCGGGCGTTGCCGTGTTGATCGAACTTGCCGGCCTCGGTGGCCGCCGGAAAGTTGGCAACCATGACGTGCATTCTGTCATCCAGTATTAGCGCCTTCTGAAGGCGGTTGCCGAAGGCCTTCCAATTCGCGGCCGCCTCTTGTATGGTCCCCCATTAAATATGGACAATCACTCAGCTCCCCGCGTCGAAGACTCGGCGACGCGCGGCGGTCTGCCGGTTGCGCCTTCAATGGCGCCGGCGATTGAAAATGTTTCGGTCGCCCACGAGCCCTCGGTAGTCGGTTCCCGCGTTCTATTTATCTCCGCTCTCTCCATTCTGCTGGCGCTGGCCGCCGGGGTGGTGGCTTGGGCGCTGATGTTGCTCATCGCGCTGATCACCAATATTTCTTTCTATGGACGAATCTCAATCGATCCAGCCGCCCCATCGACCGAGCGTTGGGGCTGGCTGACGGTGGCCGTGCCGGTCATTGGCGGCTTGATCGTGGGCTTCATGGCGCGCTACGGCTCCCAGGCGATTCGTGGCCACGGAATACCCGAGGCGATGGAGCAGGTGCTCACGGGCCAGAGCCGAATTCCCGCCCGGCTCACGTTCCTCAAGCCGATCTCATCAGCGATCGCAATTGGCACCGGCGGTCCATTCGGAGCCGAAGGGCCAATCATCGCCACGGGTGCCGCGCTCGGCTCACTCATCGGCCAAATTATCGAAACGACTGCCGTGGAGCGGAAGACATTGCTGGCCGCAGGCGCCGCGGCAGGCATGGCGGCAACGTTTGGCACGCCAGTGTCGGCGGTTCTTCTGGCGATTGAATTGCTTTTGTTCGAAATGCGGCCGCGATCGTTCATTCCTGTCGCGCTCGCAACCACCACCGCCGCGGGCGTTCGGTTCCTGTTTCATTTGCCCTATCCGGTGTTCGTCATGCCGGCGTTTTCGCCCGGATCGCAGGCCGCGCTAATCAGCTATATCATCATCGGGGCAATCATTGGCGTCGCGTCGGTCTTCGTGACGCGCGCCGTCTATCTCGTGGAAGATGCCTTCGCGCTGCTTCCAATCCACTGGATGTGGTGGCCGGCGATCGGAGCAGTTGCGGTTGGCGTAATCGGGATGTTCGCGCCGGCGACACTTGGCGTGGGCTACGACAATATCAGCAGCGCCTTGCAACAATCGCTGACGCTGCAAGCGCTCGCCGTCTTATGCGTTCTTAAGTTCACCTCCTGGTGCATCGCACTTGGCAGCGGGACGTCCGGGGGCACACTCGCGCCGCTATTCACGATCGGCAGCGCCCTTGGCGCGCTCCTGGGCGCCGCGGCGGCGCATCTGATTCCACATGCCGGAATCGACGTTCGCGTGGCTGCTCTGGTTGGCATGGCGGCGCTGTTCGCTGGCGCATCTCGCGCGCTGATGACCAGCGTCGTATTCTCATTCGAAACAACCCTGCATTCTGCCGGCTTGCTTCCCCTACTCGGCGGCTGCACCGCGGCCTATCTCGTCAGTTGCATGATGATGCGCGACAGCATCATGACCGCCAAAATCGTCCATCGCGGCGTGCGCGTGCCATTCGAGTATGAAGCCGACTTCCTTCATCAGGCCCTTGTCAGCGACGTGATGACCGCGTCTCCGAAAACATTGCGCTCGGATCAATCCGTCCAGGAAGTGGTCGACTGGATTTCCTCCCGCGCGCCGGATTCAACCCATCAGGGGTTCCCCGTGATCGATCCGAACGGCCATGTGCGCGGCATCCTCACACGGCGGAAACTGCTCGATCCAACTCTGAAAGATCGAGCGATCATCGAACTGATCGAAAGGCCGGCGCTGACGATTCAGCCGAGCCGATCGTTGCGCGACGCGGCTGATCTCATGGTCACGCACGACGTTGGACGGCTGGCCGTGGTCGATTCCGGCGAACTCGTCGGCATTCTCACCCGCGGCGATGTTCTATCCGCCCATCGCAAGCGGCTACACGAGTCAACCCACCGCGGCTTATGAGGCTTCCCACGATCGGCTATAATCGATCGCGTGAAAATTGTTACCGCCATCACGGGCGCCAGCGGCGCACTCTACGCCCGACGATTCATTCGCGGATTGGTTGAGTCGCAAGTCGATGTGCACCTGATCGTCTCGCCACTTGGCCGGCGACTGCTGCATGATGAGCTTGGAATGGAGACGATAGATGTCGCAGCGCTGGCCGGCGGCGATGCCAGTTCCGTCACGCTTCACAACTACAACGATGTCGGCAGCATTTTGGCCAGCGGCTCGTTCCTGCACGACGGCATGGTCGTGGTTCCTTGCAGCAGCAACACGCTGGCGGAAATCGCCCACGGCATCGGCGATAATCTGATCGCCCGAGCGGCCGCCGTCACGCTCAAGGAGCGACGCCGGCTCGTTCTCGCGCACCGTGAGATGCCCCTTTCGCCAATCGACGTCAACAACTACAAGATTCTCAGCGACGCCGGAGTGGTCCTGGCGCCGTGCAACCCGGGCCTCTATCTGAATCCGACAACGCTCGAAGAACTTGTCGATTTCGTCGCCGGAAAGCTGCTCGATCTGGTCGGCGTGCCGCACGCAATGCAAACGCGTTGGGATCCCAAAGCCGCTCGACGCTAAGAAACATTCGCTTCACAATCCATGACTGAAACGCTTGAATCACCGTTACCCGCCAGCGCAACGCTCGCACGGCGGCTTTCCATCTTTGCCGGCGATATCAAGCTGCACCACACGGTGTTCGCGCTGCCGTTTGCGTTGCTCAGCATGGTGCTGGCGGCGCAGGGACTGCCACCTTGGGGAATCGTCGCTCTCATCCTCATCTGCATGGTCACGGCTCGAACGCTCGCGATGGCCGTGAATCGTTTGCTCGATGCGCAGCTCGATGCCGACAACCCGCGGACGGTTCGTCGGGCAATCCCGGCGGGAATACTCACTCGACGGTTCTATGTCGTCGTGAGCGCACTGTGCGTCGCGATTTTCGTAGCGGCCACGGCGATGTTTTATCTTGTTTATCGCAACCCGTGGCCAGCCGCACTGTCGATTCCAGTACTGGCATTTCTCTCGGCGTATCCGCTGCTCAAGCGATTTTCACGTTTGTGTCACTACTGGCTGGGCGCGGCGCTCGCGCTGGCGCCGATTTGCGCTTGGGTCGCCGTGCGCGGAACGATCGCGCTGCCGCCGTTGATCATGGCGATCGCGGTCCTGTTCTGGACTGCGGGCTTCGACATCATCTATGCCTGTGGAGATTACGAGACGGATGTGCGACAGGGGTTGTTTTCGGTTCCGTCGAAGATCGGCATCCGCCGCGCATTGATTGTCGCGCGACTGACGCATGCAGTCGCCGCGGCGGCGTTGATCTGGCTCGGATTCTCGTCGCCCGATTTCGGAATGCTCTACTTCAGCGGCGTCGGCCTGGCAATCGCGCTGCTCATCATCGAACACACGCTGGTCTCCGAGAGAAATCTTTCGAAGATCGGACTTGCGTTCTTCACCCTAAACGGCGTGCTCAGTATCACGCTGAGCACGCTTGGCATTCTGGATATATTCCGCCATCGCTAGGGAAAACCCTAATCAGCGGAGCGTTATTTCTTCTTCGATTTTTTCGTCGGCGTTCCGTCTTCGAAGATCATCGGCGCATCATCGGTGCCCAGGCCGGCTTCTTCGACCAGCTTGGTCAGGCTCGACGAAAGCTGCTTACGTGCCGCCGGCGCCAGACCGGTGATGGCGTCGATCAGCTTGCCCTGGGCCGCGTCTGGCGCCTTGCGAACCAAAGCCTTGGCAGGAGCGGCAAGCGACAGTTCAAGCCGCCGACCGTCATCGGCGGCGCGCGAGCGCGTGATCAGGCCCTTGTCTACCAGCGCCTGCACCACGACCGACACGGAACTCTGATGTGTGTGCGTCCGATCCGCCAGATCATTCACGGACAGAAACTTGTGTTCCGAGAGCGTCCGCAGCACAAAAAGCTGTGCGCCGCTGAGCCCGACCTCGCGCTCAGCTTCTCGCGAAGAGACTCGAAGCAGGCGAACGATTCGCCGAATCGAATCGAGAATATCGCGGATCTCGTCCCCATTTTGTCCACGTCCCGACTTCACTTGCGCACCATTCATTCTGTATTCTTTCCGAAGATCGCTGCCGGATTCTTCAAGCGCGATTTGAGCCAAGCATGTTAATGCAAAATCACCTGCGACTGCAAGTATTCCATTGCAAGCAGCGAAAATACAACCGATCGGTTCTTATTGGAGCATATGTGGCTTCGTCGTCCATCAGAATTAACCCCAAATCTGCCGGAGAAATCATCCGCCCGGAGCTTTATGGGCACTTTGCCGAGCACCTTGGCAGTTGTATCGATCAGGGAATCTGGGTCGGCGAGACATCGTCGATTCCGAACATCGGCGGCATTCGATCCGATGTGCTCGACGCGCTGCGGCAACTGCATCCGCCGGTCGTCCGCTGGCCGGGCGGGTGCTACGCCGACGACTATCACTGGGAAGACGGAATCGGCCCCCGCGGCTCTCGCCCGCGGCGGGTCAATCTGTGGTGGGGACAGAATATTGAAACCAACGCGTTTGGAACGCATGAGTTCATCCAAGTCTGCCGAACGCTCGGCGCCGAGCCTTACCTGGCTGGCAATGTCGCCAGCGGAACTCCCCGAGAGCTGCGCGACTGGGTCGAGTACTGCAATTTTGCCGGCGACAGCACGCTCGCGAGGCGCCGAGCCGAGAACGGATCACCCACACCATTCGGCGTCCGCTATTGGGGCATTGGCAACGAAGCCTGGGGCTGCGGCGGATACTTCAGCCCCGATGAGTACGCCGGCCAGTTCCGGCGGTTCGCCACGTTCATTCGCGAATTCAGCGGCGCCGCGCCGTTTCTCATCGCATGCGGGCCGGATGGAAACAATCTCGATTGGACTCGACGATTTATGGAGAAGCTGGGAAGTTTTTCCCGCATCCACGGACTGGCCGCGCATTATTACTGCGGCACCGCCGGGCCATCGGCGACCGAATTCAGCGCCGACCAATGGTATGAACTGCTCGAAAAGGCGCTACGCATCGAGAATCTGATATGCGATCAACGCGAGTTGCTGGATGAATTCGATCCACAGCGGAAGATCGGCCTGGTGCTCGATGAGTGGGGAACCTGGCATCTGCCGACGCCGGGCCGCAACCCCGCTCACCTGTGGCAACAGAACACATTGCGCGATGCGCTCGTTGCCGCGCTGACGCTCGACACGTTCAACCGCAACGCCGACAAGCTGGTGATGGCCAACATCGCCCAGACCGTGAACGTCCTGCAGGCGATGATTCTAACGCAGGATGACAAGATGATCACGACGCCGACTTATCACGTCTTTGAAATGTATCGCGCGCACCAGCGCGGCCAGCGCGTTGCGTGTCAGATCGACGCGCCAAGCATCAGCTTCGCCGCCGGCGATGAAAAGCGAACGCTGCCCGGGCTAGCCGGCTCATGTTCATTAAAGGGGGATTGGATCACGCTCAGCGTCGTGAATCCGCACGCATCGCTTCCGGTAGAGTCAGCGATCGATCTGGAGTCCGTGACGCTCGCCGACGCGACGGTCACGGTCCTGACTCATGCGGAACTCAACGCACACAACACGTTTGAGAATCCGAATGTGCTTCGGCCGGTCGTGATGCCGTGGGAATTCTCGACCCGCCACGTCTTCCCACCGGCATCCGTGACGGTCATCCGAGGCCGGCTCACCTTCTGAGCTCCAGGGGTGCCGCGACACACTTAAATCAGCGTACTTCAACGGTCTTGCCGGTGGCGCCGCTCTTGTAGATCGCGTCGATCATGCGCATCAACGACGAAGCGTCCTCGGCGCCGGGAGATGCGGCGACGCCATCGCGAATCGCGGCTCGGAAATGGCGCATCATCGCGGGATATCCGGCCACTTTCGGGAGCTTCAAGTCCGATTCCTTCGCCGCCCCATCGGCATCAAACTGCCGATAGAGTTTCGGCCCGCTCGACGTGTAGATCTCAACCATTCCCTCGCTGCCATGAATTCGGCAGGCTGTTCCGTGATGGTGCCGCGCCTGATTGAACGCCCAGCTCGTCGAAAGCTCCATCGACTTGCCGCCTTCGAAGCGCATCAGCACAAAAGCGGCGTCTTCCACGTCAAACGTTTGTCCTTCGGCCGCGAGCGATCGAAACCGCTCGTGAACGATCGCTGACGCGCTGACTGGATTCGGCTTGCCCAGCAGCATCCAGCCGAGGTCGAGCAATTGCGCGCCGATGTCGATCATCGCCCCGCCGCCGGATTTGGCTTTATCGGTATACCAGCCGGTCCCCTGCGGAATGCCGCGCGTGCGCATCCACGAAACACGCGCATGATACGCTTCGCCGATGTAACCCTTCTCGATCGCCTGCGCCGCAGCTTGCTCGGCCGCCCCGAACCTTCGCTGAGCAGCGAAGAGCAAAACCCTCCCCGCCTTGCTCGCGGCGGCGGCCATCTTCTTTGCTTCAGCCCCGTCCCGTGCCGGCGGCGTCTCGCACAACACATGCTTCCCAGATTTCACCGCTGCCTGCACCACCGGCAGATGCTGATCGTTGGGCAGGCAGATGCTCACCGCATCCACAGATGGATCTTTCAGCAGCTCATCGGCTTCCTTGTATTCGCGAACTGACTGCGACGTGTTCATCACCGCCTTGCGACGGCTCGGGATGCGATCTGCCACCGCCACCACCGAAAATCCGGATGCCTGCTGATATCCCTCGACGTGCTTGAGCCCAATCCGTCCCGCCCCCAGAATTCCCACACGAATCGCCTGCGCCATGCGTCTCCTTCCGCAACGGGATTTATAGAAGCGACGGAGCGTTCGTGCAAAGTCTCACGTCAGGGCTATTCAGCAGTGCTATACGACGATTTCCAGGGCGGACCGTCCGTGACACGGGCTTCCAGCTCATGCTAAGCAACCCACACCTGAAAGATGCGAATAAAAAAAGTCTCACGCAAAGCCGCTAAGGCACAAAGCAAGCAGGAATGGTAAGACCTCTGACTCAGCGGTTAAATCCGACTGCGGAAATTCGCAATTTTTTCTTTGCGTCTTTGCGGCTTTGCGTGAGCTTCTCTTCAATCGATCCAACAGAATCTTACGCGAACGCGCGGAGAGTTGTTTCGCAAAATCGCGGGACACCGACGAGTAAACGACTACTCGTGCGCGCGTCTGCGACGTGGGCTTCATTTTCGGTCTGAGATCAGGGTCGTAGACAGCCCATGCTCGGCCACGTGGTACCTGAATTCGCGTTCTATCCCGATCGAAGCGCAACACGTGCCCACCACCGCAGGCGGCAAGTTTGGATTAGCACGTTGGTCGGTCCCCTGAAAAATGAAAAACGCTTGCATGGGCTGGAAGCCTATGTCATAAACGCATCGCCTTGTCATCTCCATTTGCCAACGATCGTGAGTTTTCGGAAGCACGCTCCATGTCTATCATCCGATAATGCAATTCGGCGTCGTCGTACCGGTTCAAGAAGCAGCCCGTGCGAAAGCCGCGGGTTTTTATTTCATCGAGGAAGTCGTTCCGCGATTCCTCGCCGGGAATCAGTCGGATGAAATTTGGCAAGGTGGAACGCTCGCAGACAATTCGCCCATTCCCGTTCGCGCCGCCAAGATGCTCATCCCCGGCTCGCTGAAACTCGTCGGACCCGACACCGATGCGACCGCTCTGCGAAATTACATCCAGCGCATCTGCGAGCGCGCCGAGCGCACCGGCATCCGTACCCTCGTCTTCTGCAGCGGCGTCGCACGGACTGTCCCCGAGGGCTTCGATCGCAAACAAGCCAAGCGGCAGATCCTGGAATTCCTGCGATCGTCAGTTCATTTCTGTTCCCGCCACAACCTCATGCTGGTCTGCGAGGCGATGAACCGCGACGAATGCAACATCATCAATTCGCTGCCCGAAGCGTTGCAGTACGTGTGGGAAGTCGATCATCCGAATTTCCAGTGCCTGCTGGATACGTTTCATTTTTGGAGGGAGCAGGAGCCGATCGAAAATCTGCGTGATGCGCTGCCATGGATTCGGCACGTGCACGTCGCCGACAGCCCCGTCCGCACGCCGCCTGGAATCAGCGGTAACTGTGACTATCGACCGATCTTCGCCGAATTGAAGAAAGCGAAGTACGACGGCGACATCACCATCGAGACAATCAACTACGCGCCGATTCTTGATGAGATGGAGCAATCCCTGTTGTTCCTGAAGCAACAATGGAACGAGGCGTGAACGTTGAGCAGCTACGACTACGAAGCCGATCGGCGGTGATCGAGACTCCAATAGAGCGTCGCCGCAGCAAGGATCTGTCCGACGCCGAAGGTGATAGCCATCGTCCAGGCGGGAAAAAATGGGTCGGCGTGGTCGCCGAGGGCAATGCAGAGCAGGCCGGTGATGAGATAGTGAGCGCCGACGATCTTGAGCGCCGGCGGAAGCATTCGGCGCGATGCGAAGATGCCGAGCGACAGCATGATGGCCCACAATCCTGGCAGGAGCCACAGCGGCTTATCAGGTCCGCTTAGCTCCAGCACGAGCGTCACCAATGCTCCGGCGGCGATCGTTGGAACAAACTGCTCGGCAGCGCCAATGATGAGATCGCGTTCCAGCGTCGAATTGCAGCGGCGATAGCGGATGAACATCTCCGTCGCGACAACCGCCAGGCTGATCGCCGCAGCGCAAATCCAAAGGATCAGGCACGCAAATGGATCCTTGGAAATCCAGATTCCGTGAACCGCGCAAGCGATGAACGCCATGACGCCGGAGAAGAATGTGGGGATGGCGCGATAGCCGTGGAAGAACTGGCCGCGGACAAAGCCGCGATGAATCGCCGACACGCGATGTAGAGCATCTTCAAGTTCCATGTCGCGGCCTCGTTCGACGCGCTGGATCGGATAAACGACAGTACGATTTGCACGCCTCGACTTCAACCACTGAATCGGATTTAGATTCGAAGAATTGAACCGACGCGACGTCCCAGAAATGACCCTGCCGACAAAATCGTCAGCGTCAGCAGGAGCATCGTCCAAACGCCCAGAGCGCTGGCGATATAAAGTCCATCCCCAAGGCGGTGTGACAGATCAAGAATTGCCCGGGTAATCGGGTAATACTGCATCCGCTGGGCAAGAATAATCGAGTCGCTGACTTCGAGCATCGCAAACGCGAACGACAACAACGCCCCAGCCACCAGGTTGCCCAGAATGAGCGGAATCGTAATCCGCAGCAGAACGGTGCGGCGCGTCGCCCCGAGATTGGCGGCCGCAAGTTCCAGATCACGCGGGGTCTGCTGCAAACCACCCACCGCCGCCCGAACGACATAGGGCAGCCGGCGCGCCGCGTAGCTGAGCACGAGGATCGTCGCCGGGAATTCACTCACATCGAGAAAGAAAGGCGTTTTTGGACCGAGAATCTTCTTGAACCAAATGCTGATCGCCAGGTATCCAAACGCCAGAACGAGCCCCGGCACCGCCAGCGGCAGCATGCACATGGCATCGATGATTCCCCTGCCGGGCACGCGACTTCTGACGATGACAACCGCCGCCGCGTAGCCGACGATCAGGGCCAGGAAGGTCGCGCACGAAGCGTATTGCAACGAATGCTGAATGCTCGGCAGCACCAGCGGGTCGGCCAGCGCCGCGCGGTAGTGTTCCAGCGTCCATTGCCGTGGCAGGAACGATTTATACCAGCTTCCAGTAGCGGAGAAGCTGGTGATGATAACCGCCAGGTGCGGCACCATCGCCAGCATGCAAATACCGGCGAAGCCGAACACGACCGCACCCGATTGCCAACCATGCAGCCGTCGCACGATCGCCGAGGTGGATGCCTTGCTCGTTGTCGCTTCATAGCCACGGCCCAGGAGCAGCTTGCCGACGACGTAAAGCAGCGTCGAAGCCAGAAGCATGACAACGACAAGTGCATACGGAATCGGATTTGTCGAGACTTCGGTGATCTGTTCAAAGACCTGCACCGGCGTCACCGTGTAATAGTTGAACATCAGCGGCGTACCGAGTTCGGTGAAGCTCCAGATCAGCACCAGCGTGCAGCCCGCAAACAAGCCGGGCCGAATCAGCGGCATCGTGATTCGGCTGAAGACCGTCGCGCGCGACGCGCCCAAATTCGCCGCCGCCTGCTCCAGCGACGGATCGAGGTTGGCCAGGCTCGCCTGCAAGTTCAGAAGCAGCACCGGATATAGATGCAGCGCCTCAATGGCGACGATGCCAAGAAATGGGTGGCTCCCCATCCAATCGATGCCAAGCCCTCGGCCGCCGTGGATGAGCTGTGTCAGCGGCCCATACCGGCCGAGCACAAGCTGCATCCCAATTGCCCCGACAAAAGGCGGCAGGACCAATGGCACGAGCAGCAGCGCGCCGAATAATCGCTTGAGCGGAAAATCGAAACGAGCGCCGATAACCGCCAGCGGCAAAGCAATCGCGGCCGATAGCAGCGTGACGAGAATCGCGATCTCGGCGGCGTTCGCCAGCCCCCGGACCATCGCATGGTCGCGGAATATCAAGCCGAGATAGGCCAGCGTCAGCGAGCCGTCCGGCCGAGTGAACCCGGTCTTTACGATTTGCGCGATCGGCCAGACCAGGAAGATCGCGAACAGCCCATACAAGCAAGCAGCCATCGCGACATGCAGCTTCCGCGACGGCTCGCCGGCGCGCCGCTTCGACCGCGTTGCCGGCGCCAGATCAACGGCAGCGCTAGTCACTTTCGACCTCCCGCGCCACCCGCGCATAATGCTCGCGGAATTTCTTGCCCCATGCGATACGTTGCTCAGCGAGCCATTCGTCGGCGTCGCCGCGAGACTTTTCGATCTCCGCGCGATGGTCGCGACGATACTTGACGTCGTTTAGCGTCACCGGGATGTCCGCAAGTCCGGCCAGAAGCTTCTTTCGCTTCGTCGCGTCAGGGACTGAAATGATTCGGCGATATGCATCGATGAGCTGATCATGCGTGTCAATCCACGCGATGTTCCAAAATGGTCGCGTGTCGGTCATGTATGCCATCCACTCGCCACGCTGATTGAAGCCGCCGGCTTCTTCGAACGGATTCACGTGATCGATCCACCCCGTCTGATTCGCATAGACATCGCGCCGCACCGGCATGCGTCGCGGGCTGCGAAATCGCGGGCCGCCGGGTTCCCCAGGGCGGAGGATCCACAAACGCTGCGCTTCGGGTGTCAGGAGATACTCAACGAAGTGCGTCGCGAGCGTGAGCTGTCGCCCACTGACGCCATGCAGAATCGCGACACCGTCGGGTGTGATCGCCGTCGCTGCGTGCGGCGCGATGAACTGCGCGCGCTCCGGCCCGACGATCCCTTCCTCGACGCGCGCATAGAAATCGATCGCCATTCCCGCGGCGGCTTCGGCGCGACCCACATCGTTTGGCACGACTTCAGACGAATCGGTGTAATAACGGGCATTGGCGCCGATGAGCAGCAACTGACCCATGCCGCGCTTCCAGCCCGCCGCGATTGCTATCTGATAATCGTCGCGCTTCGCGAGTGCCGCTCGCGGCATCGACTTCAACTCGGGATGCCGAGCGAAGAGCGCCTGCTCGGCGTCGGCCATCGCGCGCTGAAGCACCATCATGTAAGCGACCGAAGATGATCCGCTGTGAGCCGGATCGGCCAACGCGACCAGTCCGAACAGCTCTGGCCGCGTCAGGTCATCCCAACTGGTCGGCGTTGGGAGATTCAGTGTTTGATAGAGTTCCGTGTTGTAAATGATCCCGAAACTGCTCAGGCAAACGCCAACCCACGTCGGCGTCTGCGTGCCACTCGCGTCGCGCGTCGAGTCATAAAGCCGCACACCCGCGAGCGCATCCTGCGGAAACGCCTCGTGCAGCAGCTTCGGATCAAGATGCATCGGCTGCAGAATGCCGACGGGAGAGAGGTCGTGATAAAACGTGTAGTCGCCGCCACCCCAGACGACTTCATAATCCACGTTCATGGTGTCTGGCAGCGATTTGTCGGCGCGGCGATACGCGTCGTATGAGTGCGTCAGCAGCCGCACTAAATCAGAAGTTCCGCCGGGGACGTGATAGTCGAGATAGACATCGGTGCCGTAGCGGGCGCGATGCCAGGCGTTGAATGCCTCGGCGAACTCCTTTCGAATGTCTCCGTTGTGCGGCGTGACAACGATGAGCCGGTTCGAAGAATCGCTGTCGGATTTCGTTTCGCGCGACGCCGAACTGGGCGCCAGGAATGGCAGCGCCAACAATGCGGCAAGAAGCAGCAGAAACGTGTATCGCATGATTAACTCTGCCGGGGCAGCACCACGACATCAGCGGCGTCGAACTCGACCGTCATCCGCGCTGGCGGGTCAAACCGCGGCGGGAAGCTGACGACCTTCAGCGGCGTCTGTCCGATTCTCAGCACGTGCTCGCTGGCTTCACCCAGGAACGTCGTCTGCTCGACCGTGCCGGTCAGATGGTTGGCGCCAGACAGTTGGCTATCAACGATCCGAATGTGCTCTGGTCGCACGCTCAGCATCACATCGGGGTTATTGATGCCACGATCTTCAGCAAGGAGCTCGCCGAGGGCGGTGCCAAGACGAAGCGTGCCGTTGTCGCGGCCAAGGATGGTTCCGGGGATCAGATTCGTTTCGCCAATAAACGCCGCTACGAAAGCGCTCGCGGGTTTGGCATACAGATCGGCCGGAGTTCCAATTTGCACGATTCGGCCGCGATCCATCAGCGCAATGCGGTCGGCGACACTGATCGCTTCTTTCTGATCGTGCGTCACGTAGACTGTCGTTACGCCTTGCGACTTACAGATGTTGCGAATCTCGGTGCGCATCTCGTGGCGAAGCTTTGCATCCAGGTTGCTCAGCGGCTCGTCCAGCAAGAGGCACGCCGGCCGCACAGCAACCGCTCGGGCCAGCGCGACGCGCTGCTGCTGACCGCCGGAGAGCTCACTGGGCCGACGGTCGGCTTCAAGCACCAAGTGTACGAGATTCAGCATTTCGTCGATTCGCTGTCGCTGCTGCGCGCCTGATAGCTTCCGCACGCGAAGTCCAAAGCGGATATTCTCGCGGACGCTCAAATGCGGCCAGAGGGCATGGCTTTGGAAAACCATCACGGCATCGCGCCGATCAGTTGCCAGATTCGTAACGTCGCGGTCATTGAACAGGACACGTCCGCTCGAGGGCGTGTGCAGCCCGGCGATGAGTCGCAGTAATGTACTCTTGCCGCAGCCGCTGGGGCCGAGGAGAAAAAACAGCTCGCCGGCGGCGATGCTGAGATCGATATCGGTCAGCGCGGCGACAGTGCCGAACTGCTTGGACAGATGTTCAAGTCGAACGGAGGTCATGGATGATTAGCGTTTTGGCGACGCCGGAAGAATCGGTTTCTGCCAGCTCAGCGCGCCATGCACGCGCAATTTGCGACGATAGACATGGTCGCCGTTACACGCGTAGAGGTAGCTGAGTTCCGGACCGCCGAAGCCCACATTCGCGAGCCACTTGTTTTGCGGTTTGTTGATGATGCCCATCACCCGGCCACTTTGGTCGAAGATCTGGATGCCGAGCTTCGTTGCGACATACAGCCGGCCAGCAGCGTCGAAAGTCATGCCGTCGGCGCCGTCATCGGTATCGCCGGGCTGAATCTGGGCGTCGTACCAAGCCTCGCGATTCGTGAACTGGCCATCGGGGTGAACCTGATAAATCCACAATCGCACGCCCTTGGTATCGGCCACGACGATCTGCGATTGGTCCGGCGTGAATCGCACACCATTCGGAAACGCGACGATCGGATCTTTCGCCACGATTGTCTTCTTGTGATCGGCATTGATGAACCACACCTGATGCTTCGGCGGCTCGGTGACATAAATCCCGCCAGCGGCGTCGATCGCAACGTCATTCACACCGGGGATGCCGTCGGCGATCACCTGCTCTTTCGCGTCGGCGTCATACGCGACCACACGACCCGCAGTTCCCTGGCAGGCATAGAGTTTTCCATCGGGGCCGAACATCAAGCCGTTCGCGCCATTCGTATCGTGCGCGAAATCCGTGACGTGGCCGTCCCCGTCGATGCGATAGATTTTGTTATTCGGTATATCCGAAAAGAAGAGATTGCCTTTCCCGTCGGCGGCGGGGCCTTCGGTAAATCCGTAGGTTCCTTTGATTTGCTCCCATGGCGCGGACGGATCGAGCACTTCCATCAACGGCTGCTTCGATGCCATCGCGGACGCTTTCACCGGCGTCGGGTAGTCGCGCCATAGCCAGCGAAGGACGTCGGGGAAAATCGCCCCGCCGTGCCTGGCGTTGTGGCCTTCATCGCCGAGAACGTAGTGATAGTCGTAACCGGCGAATTCGAGCGCGCTGGCCATGTCCTGATTGGCGATCACCCAGTTGCCGGCGAAGTTGTTCAGATCGTTCTTCCCATCCTGCAGATAAACGCGGATCGGCTTGGGTTCGGCCTTGCGAATGAGGTCGGGGAAGCCGTTGCCACCTCGAAGATTGGTGAAGCTTCCGACAAAACTGGCAACTCTGGTGAATTCAGTTGGACGCAGCCACGCGGCATTAAAAGCGCAGATGCCGCCGGAACTGATGCCGCAGATCGCCCGGCTGTTGCCGTCCTGGGCAAGCGAATATTTCTTGCCCACTTCCGGCAGGATTTCTTCCAGAAGGAATCGCGCGTACTGATCCGTTGGCGAATCGTATTCAAAGCTACGGTTGGGTCGTGATGCCGCGCCCGGCGATGACAAGGGCGCCAGGACGACGCCGGGGTCAAGGAAGATGCCGATCATCACCGGCACCTGCCTGGCGGCGATGAGATTGTCGAGCACGGTCGTCGCCCGCCACGGCCCCTTTGGATCCTGATAGCTGCCGCCGTCCTGAAAGATCGTCACGCACGCGGGTTGCTTGCCGTCATATTGTGCCGGCACATAAATCCACCCGTCGCGAACCGTTCCATGAAAGATTTGACTCGTCCAGCGAAACTTCTCGACCTTTCCTTTTGGAATGCCGGCCTGCTCCAGCGAATCCGGGCCGAGCTGATAGGTTTGAGCCGAGGCGATTGCGACGGCGAAGCAGAACCCGCAGCAGATCGCGATGCCCAGAAAACGCGGATTCCGCATAAGCGGCGATCTTGGCAGCGATCGTGGCGCGTGTCAAAATAACGTCACGAAATGGGCGGCGACGCACCAACACCAGCTTCATCGAACGCTAACGAATCGGCCCCGATCGTTCTGCCGAAGCGGCGTCGTCCATTGATCGTCAGGCTTGCCGGGACGCTGGTCCGTGTGCTGCTGATCGTCTACGTCGCGGTCGGCGTTGTGCTTTACTTTGCGCAGCCTTGGCTGATCTTTCCGGGTGCATCCATTCACGCCAAAGACAATGTTGTCATTCCACCGGCGGACTGCGAGCTGGTCGCGATGAGAACTGCCGACGGTACCGGGATCTCCGCGCTATTTGGGCCGGCCTTGGATGAAGAGGGCCGCGCGGCGCGAGTCGATGCCGCAACATGTCCGACGATTCTCTTCTTCTATGGTAACGGCGATTGCATCGGCTCATCGCTGGACATTTTCGAGCGTCTTCGCAAACTCGGCGTGAATGTGCTGATCCCCGAATATCCGGGCTATCGCATGAGCGCCGGCAAACCGAGCGAGGCGGGGTTCTATCAGACCGCCGACGCCGCGTACGCCTGGTTGAAATCGCAGCCCAATGTGAAAGCATTGTCGATCATCGTCATGGGTCGATCAATTGGCGCGGCACCGGCGATTGATCTGGCCAGCCGTGAACCCGTGGCGGGGTTGATCACGATCAGCGCGTTTACGAGTCTCGACGAGATGGCACCGCGCGTCGTACCGGGTTATCCAACCTCGCTCGTGCTTCGAAGTCACTTCCGCAACGAGGACAAGATCGGCAACGTGAAATGTCCGATTCTGCTCATGCACGGCGACCACGATGGCTTCGTGCCGCCGTTCATGATGACCCGGCTCGCTGCGAAAGCCGGCGACAAAGCGACCACCGTCGTCTTGCCCGGTTGTGATCACAATGATGTCTTCGACCTCGGCGGCGATACTGTCTCCGAATCAATCTCGGTGTTTCTGGAACGGCTGAGGCTCACTCCGTTGCATCGTTCAAACCGCGCGCGAGCCTGAATGCCAATTCCGGCACATTGATTGCTCATCGTCCGATGACACCGAAGAGTCCGTCAAATTGGCGGAGTGGTGTTCGCTTTCTCCGCTCAGGTCAGGATGCACACCGGTAAAAAATCAGGAAGTCAATCGAGAAGCTCGGGGACCACGTATCTGCGTGGTTTGCTTACAATTTCGTTGACTATAGCGGTGCTGATTTTTGCCAAACCCCTGCTGGTGCCATTGGCGTTAGCGATTCTGTTGGCGTTCGTGCTGACGCCCGGTGTGCGCTGGCTTCAGCGCTATCGCATCGGCAGAGTACCAGCGGTGCTGGCGGTCGTCGCCGTGGCGCTACTAGTGTTCGGGCTGATTGCCTGGGGCGTGGGGTTGCAAATCTCCCGCCTGGCCGACGATCTACCTGCTCACACGTTGCAGGTGCGCGAGAAGATTCTCGCTCTCAGCCAACATCGGCCTGGCTTCCTCGCGCGAGTTAGCGATGCGTTTCAGCGGATGACGGAAGGCGTCACCGATCGCGTCGAAAAAGCCGAGACGGGCATCAATGCTGTCGTAGTCGACAAGCCGACGTCGTCGCTCTCACGACTCGGTCAGCTCGCACTCACCATAGTCGAACCGGTCGCGGACGCGGCGCTTGTTCTGGTGCTGGTTATTTTCCTGTTGATCCGTCGCGAGGACTTGCGCAATCGCGTCATCGGTTTGCTCGGCCAAGCGCGCCTTGCCGGAACGACGCGCGTCCTGGTCGACTCGGCGGAGCGCCTGAGCCGATTCCTCTTCATGCAGCTTTGCGTGAACGCGGCGTTTGGCCTTGCCTTCGGCATAGCGCTCTGGCTCATTGGCGTGCCGTACGCGCTGCTTTGGGGATTTCTGACCGCCGTACTGCGGTTCATTCCCTACGTGGGCTCATGGATGGCAGCGGCGCTGCCCGTGCTGGTGAGCTTTATCTTCGAGCCCGGCTTCTTTCAGCCCATCGCCACGCTCATCACGTTCTTCGTAATGGACCTACTGACGGCCAATGCGATCGAGCCGCTGCTCTTCGGCCATAGCACCGGCGTGTCGCCAATTGCGCTGCTCGTGGCAGCGGTATTCTGGACATGGGTGTGGGGGCCGATCGGGCTCGTATTATCGACACCGCTCACGGTGTGTCTCGTCGTACTCGGGCAATATGTTTCGCGACTGAAGTTCCTTTCGCTGCTGTTAAGCGACCAACCACCATTGCCCCCCTCAGTGGTTTTTTATCAGCGATTGCTTGCGGGCGACGTGGACGAGGCGCGTACCCTCGCCGTCCGGCATGTAAAAGCCGACAGCGTTCGCTCCGCGCCTGACTCCATCTTGCTCCCAGCGATTCGCCTGGCACGTCGCGATCGTGAGACCGCCGGCCTCGACGCTGTCGACGAAAAGTTCATCCTCGACTCAACCGACTCTATCCTTGAACAGATTATGCCTATCGATTCAACCGAAGGTCCGGTTCGCGGCAGCGTTCTGGGCTGCCCGGCGCATCATCGGACCGACGAGTTGGCGATTTCGATGATTGCCCATCTGCTCGCCGCGGAAGCCGTCGCCTGCACCGGAGTTACAACGCGATTGCTGCCGCGCGACATCGAGCTGAAAGTCGCCGACGAGCATCCAGACGCGGTTCTGATTAGCATCATTCCACCCGGCGGCGTGACGCAGGCGCGTTATTTGTGCCGCCGTCTGCGCAAGCGTTTTCCGTCGCTCAGAATCGTCATTGCGTATTTGGGCCGGGTACGGGATTTTGACGGATTGCTGGTGCGTTTCCGGGCGGCGGGAGCTGATTACGTGACGACGTCAGTCGAGCAGACATGCAGTCAACTGGTATCACTCATCACCGCGAATCAGCCGGATACGCTTTCAGCGACAACTCCGTCGGTGCAATCGGCGTCAGGAGTTCTATGAATCGGCGGGTAGGATGGTCAGCGGCGGCGGGAATGCTAGTCGCGTTGGCGGTATTGCTGGGCAACGGATGGGTCTCATATCGTAACACGCAACAGCTCATTGAGAAGGAAAGCTGGGTTCAGCACACCCAACAAGTGCTCGGCGAATTCGAACGACTACAGGCGGCGCTCTCCAACGCTCTTGGCTATCAGCGCGGCTACATTATTACGACTGAGCGCGATTTCATCGATCGATATCACTCCCAGATGGATCTCGCCGCGACGAGTGTCGACCGCCTTACGATGTTGACCTCGGATAATGCCCCCCGGCAGGCCGAAATTAGTACGCTTAAAGCATCGCTGGCGGGGTTAAGCGCAAATCTCGACGCCGCAATTACCACGAAAGGCGGCGACAATTCAAGCTATGCAAAGAGCGCGTCCAATACCCTCGCCAGCATGAAGCTGATGGATGACATTCGCGGCCAGATCGCGGCGTGCATCGCCGACGAAAGAAGACTGCTTATTGAACGCGAATCGTACTCCAAAGCCAGCTATCGAAAGACCATTGTCACCGTCAGTCTGGCAAGTGTCATCGCGATCCTCATGGTCTTGATGGCCTATTTGCTGATTCTGCGCGATCAGCGGCACCGCGAGCGAAATTCCAGGGAGCAGGCGCGCCTGCTGAACTACAACCGGCTTGTTCTTGAATCGACTGGCGACGGAATTTACGGCGTCGATCTTGAAGGCATCTGCACATTTATAAACGCCGCCGGCGCGAGGATGCTTCGTGTACGGCCCGAAGATGTGCTCGGTAAGCCGATGCACGATCTCACCCATCACACCAAACCCGACGGCACGCCCTACCCGGCTTCGGAATGCCCGATTTACAGCGCATTTCGCACCGGTCGCGGTTGCCGCATCGACAACGAAAACTTCTTTCGCCCGGATGGGAGCGCTTTCCCGGTTGAATACTCCGCCTATCCCATCCGCAACAACGGCCACGTTGAGGGGGCCGTAGTTGCATACTCTGATATCACCATCCGAAAACAGGTTCAGGAAGAATTGCAACGTGCGAAGGAGGCGGCGGAGTTCGCCAGCCAGCAGGCGGAAGCCGCCAATATGGCCAAGAGCCAGTTCCTGGCCAACATGAGCCACGAGCTGCGCACGCCGTTGAATGCGGTCATCATGTATAGCGAGCTGTTGCAGGAAGAAGCGCAGGACAAGCAGCTGGACGAATTCATTCCCGATCTCGACAAGATTCGCAGCGGCGGGAAGCACCTGCTCGCTCTCGTCAACGGCGTGCTTGATTTATCCAAAATCGAAGCCGGGCGGATGGAGTTGTATCTTGAGACATTCGAAGTCGCTTCAATGGTTCAAGACGTGGCCGCAACCGTGCAGCCGCTGGTGCAAAAGAACTTCAACACGCTCGAAATTGAAACTGCCAGCGACGTCGATGTTATGCACGCCGATCTAACGAAAGTGAGACAAATCCTCTTCAACTTGCTCTCCAACGCATCGAAGTTTACTGAACGTGGCAAGCTCAAGCTTAAGGTCGATCGGCAAGAGGAAGCCAATCAATCGTGGATTGATTTCCGCCTCCAAGACAGTGGCATCGGCATGACGCCGGAGCAAATTGGCCGCCTTTTTGAACCATTCATGCAGGCCGATGCTTCGACGACTCGCAAATACGGCGGCACCGGTCTGGGTTTGGCAATCAGCCGGCGATTCTGCGAGATGATGGGCGGAGCGATCGCCGTCCGCAGCGAGCTGGGCAAGGGAACCACGTTCACCGTTCACCTGCCGGCGCGCGTTATTAAGCCGGCGATCGCCTCAGCTCAAGCAGCGACCGGGGCCGGAACTTCCAGCACACCGCGACCGGATGTCGTTGTGCTCGTCGTCGATGACGACAGCGCGGTGCGCGATTTGATCACCCGCACCTTTGCCTCCGACAAGGTTCACGTTCTCAGCGCCGGCGACGGGGAAGATGGGCTTCGTCTTGCGCTGGAGCGCCGGCCCGATCTCATTTTTCTCGATGTCCTGATGCCCAAGATGGATGGGTGGGCCGTACTGACGCGGCTGAAGGCCGATCCGGTTACCTCGGAAATTCCGGTCGTGATGCTGACGATCACGTCCAATTACGATATGGGCTACTTGCTCGGCGCATCGGAGTATCTGACCAAACCGATCGACCGTGATCGGCTTACCAGCATCGTGCAGAAATATCGACCCACCGAAGCACGCGATGTCCTTGTTGTCGAAGATGATGCTGCAACACGGGAGGTTCTACGTCGAACGCTCGAGCGCCACGGCTGGATTGTCAGTGAAGCCGGGAACGGCAAAGCGGCGCTGGATCGCGTCTCGGAAAGAATGCCAGGCCTCATCCTGCTCGACCTGATGATGCCCGAAATGGACGGCTTCGAATTCCTCGCCGAGCTGCGCCATCACGAGAAATGGCAGAATATTCCTGTCGTCGTGTTGACCAGCAAAGACCTCACGTATGAAGAGCGAGCGATCCTCTCCGGCAAGGTGGAACGCATTTTGCAGAAGGGGAATTATACGCGGGCGAACCTGCTGCGCGAGGTGCGTAAGATCGTCGAGCAGTTTACGACAGCGAAAGCTGATGGAGTTGTTGTTGAAACCAAGTCGCCGGACGAAAACCAATAGCGCTCGAGTTAGAAAGGTTTGCAGCCGATGCCCCGGATTCTGGTGATCGAAGATAACGAAGAGAACATGGACTCGCTGTCCCGCCGTTTGCAGCGTCGCGGCTTCGAAGTCCTCTGCGCCGCCGATGGTCGCATTGGCGTCGAGACTGCGATCGCTGAAAAGCCCGATCTGATTCTGATGGACATGAACATGCCTGAAGTGGATGGGTGGGAAGCCACGCGCCAGATCAAAGCACAGCCCGAATTGACGTCAACGCCCGTTATCGCGCTGACCGCGCACGCGATGCTCGGAGATCGCGAGCGAGCGATCGCCGCTGGTTGCACGGACTATCACACGAAGCCCATCGAATTCCCAAAGTTGCTCGCGCAAATCGAAGCATTGTTACAGGCCGGCGCGTCGTAGGAGCCCTGCCATGGCCCCCGAAATCGAGACGGCGGAAGCCGCGGCAGAAGCGTCGCTCAACTCGGCAACGATTCTCGTTGTCGATGATGATCGCTCCAATCGCGAATCCCTCTCGCGCAGGTTGATCCGCCGAGGGTATCAGGTTTCAACGGCGGAAGACGGCGCCGATGCGCTCCGGCAGATCGAGCGGCAGAAGTTCGATCTGGTTCTGCTCGACGTGATGATGCCCGGCATCAGCGGGCTGGACGTGCTTCGAAAAGTTCGCGAGACGACTTCAGCCACGGAGTTGCCGATCATCATGGCAACTGCCAATGATGGCAGCGAAGATGTCGTGACGGCTCTCACGCTGGGGGCGAATGACTACGTCACTAAGCCGCTCGATTTTTCCGTAGTTGTCGCGCGAACGCGCACGCAGCTTTTGGTCAAACGCTCCGTCGAGCAGGTGTTGATGCTCGAGCGATCTCTGGCCGACCGCAACGCCGAGTTGGAATCGGCCAACGCCAAACTCACCGACGCCAATCGTCGCACGCAGCACGAACTGGAAACTGCCGCCCGCGTGCAGGCGTCGCTGCTGCCCAGGCATCCGCCCGTTGTTGGAAAGACCCGATTCGCCTGGGCGTTTGAGCCGTGCGATGCGCTGTCCGGCGACTTCCTCAACGTCCTTGCGATCGATGAGCACCACGCCAGCTTCTATGTGCTTGATGTCAGCGGGCACGGTGTCGCCGCGTCGCTGTTGGCAGTCGCCGCGGCCCGCTTGCTGTCTCCAAGCGGCCGGGCCGATTCAATTCTCGTCAACGCTGACGCTGGCGGAGTTCTGCAACCGGCGACGCCGTCCGAAGTCGCCACGCGCCTTTCGCTGCAGCTTCCATTCGATTCCGCGACCGAGCAGTTTCTCACGCTCTTCTACGCGGTTCTCGACATCCGCTCCAATCAGCTTTGCTACACTAGCGCCGGTCATCCCGGCGCCATGCGCGTCAGCCGCGCGGGAGCGGTGGAAATGCTGGACGGCTCGGGGCTGCCGATCGGAGTCGGCGACGGCTACGACCATTGCACGGTTCAGCTCGACAGGGGCGATCGCATCCTGATCTACTCCGACGGCGTAATTGAAGCGATGAACGAACGCTCCGAACTGTTCGGCAAAGAGCGTCTGATGCAGACGCTTCAAGAGCGCCCCGGCGTCGACTTGCCTGAATGCGTGAATCGCGTCGTGCGCGCCGTGCGCGATTGGCAGCGCTCTGTGCCGCCCAAAGATGACTTGTCGATCCTCGCCGCCGAATGCGGATAGCCGGTCATCAATTCAACGTTGCCGTGCCGATGTCCGCGTTCACCGTCACCGTCCGGCTCGAATCGCTCGATGTGACAACAATGCTCGGCGTCGACGTAGGCATTCCATAACCATTAAACGACACCGTAAACAGTCCGTTAACGGCGGCCGTCGAAGCGAAACCCGATAGATACGGATCGTTTGAAAGAGTTACGCTGAAGGTGCCCCCGTGATCGGGGTCCGTCGCGCTTGCGATCTGATAAGTGCTGGCATTGCAATTGAAACTAATTGACGTCGTGGTGCTGGTGGCGATGGCCAGCGCGCGGGCGAAATTCAGATCGGCGGCGATCCGCCGGGCGGCGGCGTCAGCTCGGTAGCGATTGATCGCCGACGCATACTTCGGCATCGCGATCGCGCCCATGATGCCGATGACGACCAGTACTACCACCAGTTCAAGGAATGTGAACCCTCGGGGGAAAAAAAACCGCCGCCTTGTCCGGCCGGCCGAGCGCTGCCAGTTGCAGCTTCGAGCCGATGCGGACAAGACGGCGTTTGGTCTGCGATTCATTGGGCCAATTGCGTCTTAGTACGCGTTGTATTGGGTGCCTTTGACGTCGACGTCAGTGTTCGGATCGTTTGCCCAGAAGGTCGAGCCGTCGTAATACCAGCCGAACGTGCCCGTGCCCGACGGACCCGTGACCGTGAAGGTGGCAAAGCCCTTGTTCGTGCCAACCGGCAGCGAAGGAACCGATTTCAGATACGGTCCGTAAATGTGCGTGGTGTCCTTGGTGGCCTGAGTGTTGCCGGAGCTATCCGTGTATTCCGTTAGCTGGCTAGTCAGCGTTGCGGCCAACGCCGTGCTCGGATACGTGCCGCCGTGCTCAGTCTGATACAGTTCCAGCGCCGCTCGCAGCGTGGAAAGATCCTGCGTCGTCGCCGAATCGGCCGCGCCAGCAGAGCCGCGGCTCATCTTCGGAATCGCAATCGCAGCAATGATTGCAATAATCACAACGACAACTACTAGTTCAATAAGCGTAAATCCCCGCCGACGATTCACATGCGTTCCCATGCTTCTCCCTTTTTTGGACTTTTGCTTTCCTGTCATTTGATCGGGAAAACCCCTACCTCACTAAAGGTTTTTTTTGAGAGATGGCTCACACTATTGGTTGCTTGCAACGTCCGAAGTCAGCTGCACATAAAACGTCCGGTCTGCTGAAGAGAAACGCGCCTGCCGCGGCGTAAGTCCGATTAATTGCGCGCCGTCAATTGCCTGCCCCACCCGAAGCACCTGGCCGTCAATCAATGCATAACCGCCCGCCCCGTCCAGCACGGTCGCGATCAATCGATGACGTCGATTGAAGACCAGCGCCGGATCTTCCGCGGGCTGCGTCTGCGGGAGAGACTGGACAACGCTCGGCTTGGCAACCACCGGCGGCTGAAACACGTCCGACATGTCGCTCAAGGACGCCGAATGATCAGTCGCCCACTTCTGCAATCGCATCGTCAGGAGATGTTCAGCTCCATCTCCGACGGCGACATCGCCGGCAACCTGCTTTGTGGCAGCCGCGACGGATCCATCAGTGGTAGTTTGAGCCGCGCCCGCAGCGGCCGGCGGCCCAAAGAACGCCGCGTCGATCGCCCAGGCGACGCCCGCCGCCGCCAGAACCGATCCATACATGATCTGCTTTTTCGAAAGCTTCATCGCCAAGCTCAGTTCCGCGCCGAAGTCATCGCCGACGCCGCGTACCACCGTAGAGTTATGTCAAAATCAACTGCCGTTTTTTCCCCATCCGGCTTCGCCGTCATCCGCAGTGAGTAGACTGCCGTATCGCCAAAATCAGTCCGCATCGCGTGCACGAACGCAGCGCAACCGCGATAGTCGGCTATGCCAGTCAGATGAATCGGCAACACCACACGATCGCCGTCTGCGCTGGGCCGGCCCGGCTCGACATTTTTCAACTGAAGCCCCTGCTTCGACGCCAGCGCCGCAATACGAGCCAGGCGCGAATTGAGCCGTCTGACGTCTTCGCGCGCAGTGGCTGACACCGGTAACTCATTGCGCTTGCTGTCGAGCTGATGCGTCAGTTGTCGCACCGTTCCTGACGCAGCTCCCGCCCGCTGCCTCAGCGAAAGAAACTGCCGACGCTGGGCCTGGATCGTCTGATCCTGCTGCATCCATGGCTGAAGGCTCTCAAAATAAAAGAGCATTGCGAGCAGCGTCAGCATGAGCACACCGCCAGCATCGATCATGAAGTTTTGCCGTCGCACGGGTGATGTCACGGCGTCTCCTTGCCGCTGCCGTCAAACTGGCAGTCCAACTGAAACGCGGTCGTCGCGCCAGCCACATCGTTCTGCTCATTGCTGCGCAGCAGCGTTACCTGATCAAAAACGCCCGTCGCTTCAAGACGGAGCACGAACGACGTCACCGCGGACTGCGATGCGCCAAAGCCGCTCAATCGCAGAGTAGGGGCAACGTTTTTCGTCGTCTCTTCGCCATGCTGCGGATGCTCGATTGCGCATTGATGGAGCGTGATCCGCGTACTGGCAGTTTGCGACAGCAGCGCCAGCAGGACGCTGTAATCGGGATGCTCGGTCACGACGCGGCTTGCCTGCACCTGCCGGGCGACGAGCTGAATTTCCCGCCGAAGCTGATTGCCGGCCTTGGTCTTCTCGGCGATCTCATTTTCGAGCCGCGCCCGCTGCGTGGCATCAATCGACGCCGATTGCGCAGCGCTTACTTGCAGCAGACCATGCGCTCCCGCAAGCAACGTAGCGGCCCCACCGCCAACGAATGCCCAGCGAATGAGGCGCGCGCGTCGAGCGTTGCGAAGCTGACGAGCGATCGGAATGAGATTTGCGCTGTTCATAGATCTCAATCCGCAAACTGCGACAACCCGAACGCCGACGCCATGGCGGGTGCTTCGACCGCCTTATTCGCGCCACTCCATGCAACACGAACCGTCTCGACGCCACAGTGGGCTTCAAGCTGCTTGGCTGCGTCGGGAAAGTCCGCTCCGCCGCCGGCGAGAATCACCCGCTCCACGGGCGATTCCGGATACTGATGCCGTGCGTATGAAAACGTTTTGGTCAGCTCCTGTGCGATGAGATTGAAATAGTCCCCCAGCAATTCCGTCACGGCCGGCGGACGTTCGCCGCTGGAATCGAACAATGCTGTCAGGGCTTCCTGAAATGAAAGCTCCATTTCCTCTTCAAGATCTTCGTGAATCTTGGAGAGCGCCAGATCCGGAATCCGCCGCTCATAAGCGACGGCGGAACCGCGAATCAGCACCAGCACGGCGCCGGTCCATCCAATGTCCAGAATTGCCGATGCTCTCTTTGGCTCAACAAACGCCGAACAGGCCCGGACGAGTGACGAGCCATGCGTGTCGATCGCGCTAATGCGTAGCCCCGCGGATTCATAGAGTGCAGTCTGCTGGTCGGCATCGGCATGTGCATACGCCACCGAGACCAGGCTGGTTGCTCGTCCCTGCCGAATTGCGGTTGGCGTTTCCCAATATGAAAACTCAGATGATTCCAGGTCCACTTTATGAAGCCGCGAGAATTCGGCGCGCGCCAGTCGATCGATCGGCACGTTCTGCCCCTTGGCCGGCAGCTCCAAGGGCGCGCTTTTCAGTTTGTCGGCCCACGCCGACACAACGACCTCGCGGCCAACAAATCCCCGACGCTTTAGCACCGCGGCGATCGTTGTCAGCTCGTTTGCATCGATCGGCACTCCGTTGTTGATTCGCGCAAATCGCGCCGACGTGAACGGCACGAATGCGCGCCCGGCCCTGCGGCACTGCACGGCCTTAATCGAGCAACCGCCAATGTCGAGACCAATCGGAGCGCATCGCGAAAATGGAAGTTCAAGCCTCATCGGCCGCCTCCCGTGGCGGCGGTCAGATCGAATAGCGGCATGAACAAGCTGATGGCCACAAAACCAACGAGCACGCCAAGCACGATCAGGATCAGCGGCTCAATAATGCTGGTCAGCGATTTGATCGTGACCTCGTTGGTTTCTTCGAGAAAATCGGCAAGTGTCGCGAGCAATGGCGCAAGCTGGCCGCTTCGTTCACCGCTCAGCACGGCCTCCTGCACCGACGGCGTGATGAGGCGCGGATTGGCAAACGAATTGGCCAGCGATTCGCCTCGCGTCACGGCGTCAATTGCTGACTCCACCAGCTTCGAATAGTGATGATTCGGGCATGCGCCCCGAGTAAGCTCCAAAGATTCGATCAGCGAAATCTTCGCGGTGAGCAACACACCCAGCAATCGGGTGATGCGAGCGATCGAAAAGCTTTTGACGATCGGTCCAATTTGGGGAACGCGCAGGATAACGGTATCGAATGTGTGCTTAGCTGCCGGACTTTTCATCCATAACCACACCGCGGAACTGCCGCCGGCGATGAAGACCAGGACCGCCCACCAGTATTGGCGCAGCGTGTTGCTTACAAACATCAATGCCTTGGTCGTCGGCGGAAGCGGCGTGTCGAGAGATTTGAAGAGTTCCTCGAACCGCGGCAGCACAAAGATCAGCATCGTCGCAAGCACCCCAATCGCGACGACGATAAGCAGAGCCGGATAGATCATCGCACCCACGACGGCGCGGCGTGCCTGAAGCTGTTTGCGGGATAGAACGGCAAGTCGTTCAAGCATCCCGGCGAGATTGCCCGCGGATTCACCGGCCGCGACAAGACTCCGACTGACGGGATCGAAATAGCCCGGGTGTTCCGACATCGCCACGGATAGCGCCGAGCCGGCTTCGACCCGTGCGCGCAGATCGCCGACGACGTTCCGAAACCAGGCGTCGGGCGACTGACGCTCAACAGCGCTCAGTGATTGTGCCAGCGGCGTGCCGGTTGAGATCAAAACCTGCAACTGTCGGGAAAACATGGACATGTTGCGCAGTCGATTACCCGCGCCTGGCGCGCGACCCGAGAACGAGCTGGCGGAATTCCCGTCTTCGCCGATGACATCGACGAAGATGGACTGGCGTCGAAGCGCGTCGGCAGCGTCGGCGATGCTCGCCGCTTCGATCACGTTGGAGACCGCCTGCCCGGATAGATCGAAGCCGGAGTAACGCACCTTCATGCCGCTACCCCCGGCGATCCAGCGCCAATGTGTGCAGGCAGTACATCATCGGTGTGCGTGACACTTAGAATCTCTTCCAGGCTGCTTTTGCCGTCGAGCGCCAGTAACGCGCCTTCTTCTCGGAGAGCGAGCGCGCCGCCTTGGCGAATCTTTTCGCGAAGCTGATGCGTCGGAGCCGCGGTGTGGACCATGGGCCGCAATTCCGGCGTGACCTCCATCACCTCATAAACGCCAACCCGACCGCTGTATCCGCTCTGATGGCAGCGCGTGCAACCCGATCCCTTACGAAACGGACGGCCCTGTTTTGCAAGAAGCCCCGCATCTCGAAGCACGTTTTCCTCGGGGTAATATTTGATCGCACAGCTCTCGCAGACTTTGCGAGCCAGGCGCTGCGCCACCACGCCGGTTAGCGCGCTGGAGAGCAGGTAGGATTCCACGTTCATGTCCAACAGCCGTGCCACCGCGCCGGGCGCGTCGTTGGTGTGCAAGGTTGCGAGCACCATGTGGCCGGTCAGTGAAGCCTGCACGGCAACGCGAGCCGTTTCCTCATCGCGAATTTCGCCGACCATGATGACGTCGGGGTCTTGCCTGAGGATGCTGCGCAATGCCCGCGCGAACGTCATCCCAATCGATTCCTGAACCTGAACCTGGTTAATTAAATCGAGCTGATATTCGACAGGGTCTTCGATGGTGATGATGTTGCGTTCGGGGCTTCGGAGTAACTCAAGCGCGGAATAGAGTGTGGTGGTTTTTCCGCTGCCCGTTGGCCCGGTCACCAGCACCAATCCGTGCGGCTGGCGAAGCATCCTTTGAAACGCCTCGAGCGCCGGCGCGCGAAATCCGAGGTCTTCCATGCGCACGCGAAGGTTGGCCTTGTCGAGAATTCGCAGCACCAGCTTCTCGCCGAGCAGCGTAGGCATGGTCGAAACGCGCAAGTCGATTTCGCGCCCCTCGGCGACGATGCGCACGCGACCTTCCTGCGGCAGGCGTTTCTCGGCGATGTCCATCTTGCCGATAACTTTTATGCGCGAAATAACCGCCGCGTGCATGCCGATCGGCGGCTTCATGAGGTCACGAAGCACCCCGTCGATTCGATAGCGGATGCGCGTGCCCTTCTTGTCCGGCTCAATGTGGATGTCGCTGGCTTTGTCCCGAATCGCCGTCATCAATGCGACATTCACGAGATTAATGATCGGGCTGCCGGCCACCATCCTGTCGAGGTCCGTGACGGGGCCTTCGTCAACGGCTTCGCGCTCGACGACTTCAACCTGCGAATCTTCCAGCGAGGTGAGAAATGCATCGACGCTGACCTCGCCGCCGGCATATTTCTTGATGAACTCGCGAATGTTCGATTCCAGCGCGAGCACCGGGCGAATCTTGCAGCCGGTGAGCTGCTGCACGCGATCGATCGTCGGCAGCGACTGCGGCTCCGACATCGCGACGGTTAGCGTGTCGCGCACTTTGAACATCGGAAGTACGAGCAATCGCTCGGCCTCCTCGACGCCGATCAGTTTCAGCAACGGTGGATCGATTAGGCCGTGACGGATCTGGCAACCCGCAACGTTCAGGCATTTGGCCAGCGCGTTGACGAGTGTTCCGGTGTTGATTGTGCCCTGCTCGACAAGCATCTGCCCAAGCATCCGGCCCGATGCTTTCTGCTCAGCCAGCGCGCGCTGCAACTGCTCGGGCGTTACCGCGCCCTGCTGCACGAGCACATCGCCGATGCGAAGTTGCTTGCCGGCGCTCACAGGAAGCTCCTGACTGCCGAGTGCGTGTCGTCAAAGTATTCGAAATGCGGAACGAGGCCTGTGAGTTCGATCACCTGCCGCACCGTCGGATTGGTCATGCAGAGTTTGAGTGTGCGGCCGCCGCGCTCGACTTCTTCGGCGAGATCGAGCAGCACCTCCAAGCCGCGGCTATCGACGAAAGCGACCGCAGCCAGATCGACAACGACGCGGCCGAGGCTCGCCGTCATCGCGCGCGTCGCTGCCTGGCCGAACTGGTCGGCGTCATCTCCGATCAGGGCCGCCATCGGCTGAATAATTGTCACGGCGCCTTGGCGCTTCTCGTTGATCTTCATGCGGCTTGCGCCTCGGTCATTGGAAGCGACAGCGTAAACGTGCTGCCCTTGTTGATTTCCGATTGAAGCGTGACGTCGCCGCCGTGCAATCGGGCAATTTCGCGGGCCAGCGTCAGGCCAAGCCCCGTGCCGGTGATCTTCGCGACGCGCTCGTCTTTGGATCGGTAAAAGCGATCGAAAACCAGGTCGGCCTCTTCGGGCGCAATGCCGATGCCAGAGTCGGCGACGTCGACAACCGCTTTACCGCTTTGCACATCAAGCGTCACGGCGACACGACCACCCTTCGGCGTATACTTGAGCGCGTTGCCGATAAGGTTATGAACTGTGAGCACAATCTTGTCGCGATCTCCCTGTAGCGTTGGCATTTTGGGCGGCAAGGACATTTCGAACGTGATGTTCTTGTCTTTGGCCTGCTGGGAGAAGTCTTCTTTCACTTCATTGAGCATCTCATCGAGCCGGACATCATCATGGCGGAGACGAATTGACCCGGCTTCAATCTCACTGACCGAAAGCATTTCGCTAACCGTCCGCTCTAGCCGGCGCGACTCGGAATTCACGATACTCAAGGCGTTGCGAAGCTGGGCGAGATCGCCGGTGTCGTCTTCGATCGCCGTTTCGACGTAAAGTCGAATGTTCGTCAACGGCGTACGAAGCTCGTGAGCGACCTGGGCGACGAAGCTGTTGCGAGCGGCGTCGGCGACGCGCTGTTGGGTGATGTCATCAATAACGATCATCGCGGCGCCGGCGTCGCCCTTGCGGACGGGGCGCGCGGTAAATCGCAGGACTCCGCCGCCGTTGTCGTCCTTACGTTCCACTTCGATTGTGACGGAGCCTTGGGCAGAGCCCAATGCGATCGAGCGAACGGCGGCAAGGACACGTTCATCGCCAAGCAGCGCAGAAACGTCCTGGCCGACCAGGTTCTCGCGACGCGTCCGCAAATAAACCGCCGCGGCGCCATTGGCAAATTTCCCGCGCAATCGGGCATCGACCAATAGCAGCCCGTTGGTCATCACATCACAGGCGGCGTCAAGATCGCTGGCCTGCTCGCGCGTCGGGCGCTGATCGTTGGCGGGACGACCTGTTGGCTGCACGGCCCGACAGGCCTCACTCACCAACGCATTCCAGGCGATCGCTTCTTCGCCGAACTTCGGGCTGATCGCCAATCGCTCGGCGTTTCGGTCACCGGCCGCAACCGCGCTCAATGCATCGCGGACAAGCCAGAGGGGACGAAGTTTGGCGGCGGTAAATCGATAGAGCAGCAGCAATGCCGTCAGCACAATCACCGCGCCAACGCCGATGCCAGCCTGAGTCTGCCAGTAATCCACCTTGGCTCCCGCCGGCACGATTTGAAGCTGCGCTATGCCGCGACCGGGTACCTCGATAGAGAAGAATTGTCCATGAACACCGCTGCCCTCATCATTCTGGGGAAGCGGCGACCACTGGGGCGGTAGCGTCTGCACGTTGATCTGATGTGGGTCAGCGTCAGCGACGATCTGGTGTTTTCCAATTGTGATCCGACAAACGCTCAAATCCCAAGTACGAGCGGCGGTGTTCAGAGCCCCGCGAAGCTGCGTCAGCTCTCCACCGGCAAGCATCCGGGCAGCACTGTCGGACAACAACGTGCCGATCGCATCGACCTGCTCTTGTCGCGCAACCTGGCCGGTGGTGCGCTGCGATCGAAGCACCCACGCTGCCGTCGCGAGCAGGAAGATCACCAGAACCGCAACGGCAGCAAGGCCCGTTGAAGCCATCGCGGCGTCGCTCGTTAAGAGCCTGTGGCGCGGCGCGGCGGATCGCGATATTGTCGCCGGCGGCGAAGCGACAGGCGGTGTTGTGGGGAGCGCGGTCACGTGAAAACCCCTCTCTAACGCATCAATTCACTACGGTTCACATCAATCTTTTCGGCGAAATGTCACAGGGAATTCCCTTCAGTTGCGCGATTCACAAATTGATTTTTTGGAAGTCAAGCGGGTTGTTCAGCGGACCGATGACTCAGACGATGCGCACGCTCTGCGCCAACAGCACAAGCATGCGATCCGGCTGCGTCGCGGTCCCCGGACGAGCACGCCGATCGCACGGCCACACGCTCTTCGAGCTGGTGATGTCGCTGGCCATTTGCAGCGTGTTGTTATTGGCCATGCAGTCGATTGTCGTGATTGCATCGCGGGCAATTCCCAATGGCCAAACCGTTCCGTCACTCAACGTGAACGGCGCTGATGTGATGCAGACCATCTCGCGCGATCTGATGTACGCGACAGCGATTTCCGAGATGACTTCGACGGCGATTACCTTCACCGTGCCCGATCGGAACAACGATGGTGCAGCGGAGACGATTCGCTATGCGTGGTCGGGCACCGCGGGGAATCCGCTCACGCGGCAATACAACGGCGGCACTGTGGTGAACGTCCTTCCCAGCGTGCAATCGTTCTTGCTGGCGTACGACAAACGTGCTGTCCTGCAGCCGACGACTTATACGACCAGCGCCGAAGCGCTGTTAGCGAGCAATACGGGATTAAGCATCCTTAGCGGCGATTCGTCAGTCACCTCAACAAACTGGCCAGCACAATATTTCATGCCGACGCTTCCCGGCAGCGCCACCAGCTGGGCGGTAACGCGCGTAACGATTTCCGCCAAGGCCGGAAGCGCCGGTGGACAATCGCTGGTGCAGATTCGCCCGGTTGACTCAAGCAACTTGCCAACGTCAACCGTACTCGATCAGCAGACGATGCTTGGCTCCAATCTCACTGGTTCGACGGCATATCAGACGTTCACCTTCACCAACGCGACCGGCCTCAGCCCGACTCGGGGCGCGGCGATCGTCGTGCAGTGGTCGGTGGGCAGCACGGCGAGTCAGATCCATTATCTAACGAGCATCAGCCTTTCAAGCGAAGCGATGGCGACGACCACAAACTCAGGCGGGACGTGGAGCAACCCGCTGCTGTCGGATCTAAACTTCACGGCTTACGGCACCTACAACACGCCAAACGCGCCGACTTATAAATATTATTTGACGAATGTTCGCGCTTCGGTGCAGCAGAGCAGCGACACCTCAACGACGCTAAGTTTGTCGGCGCGCGTGTTGAATGAGCCACAGGTGACTGGGCCATGAAACATGACCGCCATTGGAAGCATCGTCGCGGCTTTACGCTCATCGAAGCGACTCTTTCCACGATTGTCGTGGCGATGATGGCGGCAACGGCGCTGACAACCGTCCGGCTATCGGTCCGTTCACAATATAAAAGTTCTGAACGGGCAATGGGCGGGCTGCTGGCGTCGGGGCTTATGTCCGAGATCATGGCGTTGGCGTATCAGGATCCCTTCCTTCCGACGATCGCGCTGGGACCAGAGGCAGGCGAATCGACAACATCTCGAGCGAACTGGAACGACGTGGATGATTACAACGGGTGGACTGAATCACCACTGCAAAACAAAGACAGTACCGTCATTCCTAATACCGTCGGCTGGACACGAAGCGTCGTCGTGACATGGGTCAGCTCGGGTAATCCCACCCAGATATCATTGGTTGAAACCGGCTGCAAGTGCATCACGGTAACCGTAAAGCACAACGGCGTTGTCGTGGCGACGCGCGTTTGCCTGAAGGGGAACGCGCCATGATGCGACGTCGACACGGCACGATCTACGTAACGGTGTTGGGCATGTCACTGCTGGTGGCGGTGATCGCCATCGGAGCGATCGCGGCGGTTCGGTCAAATGCGCGCTCCCGCGATCGAGCGAGCGACGCGGATGAGGCGCGGTACTACGCGCTGTCGGCCACCGAAATGGCGCGGCTCTGGATCTCGCAGGATTCCAACTGGCGCAACGACTATCAGAACGGCACGTGGATCAATTCACAGCCGATTGGTTCGGGGACGCTCTCGGTCAACGTCGTGAATCCGAACGGCGCGCTGAACAATTCGGATCTCGATCCGGTCAACATCACCGCGACCGGTACGAAGGGGATCGCCAGCCAGATGATGAGCGTCACGCTCACACCGAATCCGACGCCGCTGAGCTGCCTGGGGGTGGCGGTGGATTGTGCCGGATCCACGTCGATCAGCAATGGCACGGTTCGGGGCCTCGGGACCTTCAGCAGCGGCGGGACACTGAGCGCCAGCAGCACGTCCTTCGACGGCAACAACCTGGAAGGTTTGCTCGTCGTCCCCGTCAGTTGCACCGGCGTGGGCACCGTGAGCAGTCTGTCAGCGGCACGGACTGTTCCGTCAGCGACCGTCTTCAACTACTACACGCAACATGGAACGTCGATTTCATTCAATAGCATTCCCAGCGGCACGATTGAGAACGTGGTGCTAAGTCCAGGCAGCAACCCGTATGGATCAAGCGCTGATCCAAACGGCATCTACATCATCGATTGCGGCAATCAATCAATCACGGTTCGAAATTGCCGGATCGTGGGCACACTGGTTTTGCTCAATACGACGACCAGCGCGAAGGTCGATCAATCGGTCAATTTTGCGCCGTCAATCTCGAACTATCCGACGCTGCTGGTGCAGGGCCCCATGCAATTTACTTTTGGATCGACTGCCCTGAGTGAAAGCTCGGTTGGCAACATGAATCCGCCAGGCACACCCTACGCGGGCGTTTCAAACACGACCGCGACCGACACTTACCCGTCGCAGATTGCCGGACTGGTCTATATCTCCGGCAATACGACGATCAACACCGCGGCAACTTTTAATGGCTGTCTGGTTGTGGGCGGAACGCTGAACGTTACGCAGTCGATCAACGTAACGCTGGACCTGACATTCTATAAGAATCCCCCACCTGGCTTTATCGTTACACCGCCGCCGATGGTGATCACATCGGGGACTTGGAATCAAGTGGTGAACTGAGACTCAATCAGGCAGGCTGTTGTTGCAAAGATCGATTTGAAGCCCGCAGGCGGCGATCCCGAAGCACAGCCCAGGCGAAGCAGGTAATTGAGAGCGCGGATAGCGACGATGTCGCGACCGCCTGATCAAGCGTTGCAAAGGGTCGCAGGTGATGGCTCAGGACAATTGCGCCGTCAACCATCGCAACCGCGTAGCTGCCCATCAGCGTGGCTTCGTGTTCGCCCGGAAGTGTGCGTACATACAGGGCCAACAGCATGACCAGTGTCGCCGTGACCGAAAGGATCCGATTCATGTTCGCTCCACTCGATTCGATCGAAATGCAAACCTGAGCTGCCGCAAAGGAAAATCGGCGATTCAGGTCTCAGAACTATCCTTGCCCGAAGAGCTGCGAATAGTTCGGTGAATTTCCAAACATTCCAAGCGGCCAGAAATGTTCAATGCCGCTGGAGATGTGCACGGAAAAAGTAACACATGCCCTAACGTAAATCAAGCACTTTTTGCATCGCGCGCATTGAAGAAATGATCGAGTCGGCCCGTCACAGGTCAGATGATGCCAGGCTCAACAAGGTTCGATCAAAAACTTGAACGGTCGATCAGCGCCGCCGTGACGCAGGCCAAGCCTGCATCGCCAGGTAAGCAACACGTTCCAAATCCGCTCGGTTGGCGCCACTGGCGGACTGGACAGACATTCCCGCTATCAGGGCAGTTACCAAACGGGCCAGGTCGCCCGCGTTGGCGTCAGCCGGCAAATCGCGCTCGGCGATCGCCCGTTCGAAGCGCTCGCGAAGCATCGCCTCGCCGGCCTGTCGCCGGGCGACGAGCTCTTTACGCACTGGCTCCGATCCGGCACTGCATGCGAGCGCGCCTTGTATCCACAGGCAGCCTCGCGGGTTGCGCGGATTGCAGTACGTTTCGAGGGCGCCGGCCAAGAGGTGCTCGGCAACTTGTCGTGCTTTGGGTCGCGCAAGCGCCAGCGTGAAGTAGTTCGCCGGGCGTTCATAATAACGATCGAGCGCTTTTCGAAAGAGCGATTCCTTATTCCCAAAGGTCGCGTAAAGACTAGGGCGATTGATTCCCATGGCCTCGGTGAGCACTGGCAGCGACGTCCCCTCGTAGCCATGTTTCCAGAAAACCCGCATGGCGCTGTCCAGCGCCCGATCAGCGTCAAATGATCGGGGCCGGCCCTTGGATCGCGGTGTTGTTAATTTGGGCGGTCGCACGCCCAGAGTATGCACCCATATACAAAGCTTTTCAAAATCGACGCGCAATAAATTCATATATCGCAAGGGCTTGCGATAATTGTTGTACCCGGACCAGACGTTAGCTCTTACCCTTCGGAGCGGTCCACAATCGCCAAGCTGTGATGTCTCGTACGTTTAACTCTTACGCGCTATGCGGAATTTGTATGAGTTGAATCACCCGCAACGAGTCTTATCATCGTTCCTATGGAACGTCGCAAATTCGGAAATTCGGGCGTTGAGGTTTCTGCGGTCGCGCTGGGATGTTGGCCGTTCGGCGTGGACTGGTGGGGACACTACACCGATGACGCCGCGATCGAAATGTGCCAGTTCGCGTACGATCAGGGCATCACCTATTTCGACAACGGCGACGCCTATGGGAATGGCCGCGCCGAGATCGTCTTCGGCAAATTCCTGAAGACCAAGGAGCGCGACAAAGTCGAGATCGGCGGAAAATTCGGATACGACTTCTATTCCGACCCGGGTGTTCCTGGCGGCCATGCGGAGCGAAAGCAGGATTTCTCGCCCAAGTTCCTACGCTTCGCCCTCGAGCAATCGCTGACGCGACTGGGTGTCGAATACATCGACATCTACATGGCTCACAACATCAAGCTCCCCCAGTTTAATGATGACACATTTGCCGAGTTGGAAAAGGTGAAAGCCGAGGGCAAGATCCGCGCCTGGGGCGTCTCGCTCGGACCAGCGATCGGCTGGCGGGAGGAAGGCGTCAAAGCCATGATTGACCACCAGGCTAAAGCCGTCCAAACCGTCTTCAACATGTTCGAGCAGAACCCCGGTCGCGAGTTCTGCGAAACCGCCCGGGCTACGCACGCCGGTGTGCTGGCGCGCGTGCACGACAACAGCAGCATCCTCAAGGACGTGGTCACCATCGACACAACGATCTCCAACACTGATCACCGCAAGTTCCGCGACCAGGCATGGAAAATATATGGCCTGAAGAAGCTGGAGCTGATCCGCCACTACGCCAGCGATCACGGCATGAATGTCCACCAGCTCGCCTGCAAATGGCTGCTTCAGCAAGGCGCCCTGACCAGCATCACCGGCACGTTTCTGAACGAGAAAGAGATCAAGGAAGCCGCCGAGTCCACGGATAAGCCGAATCTATCGATGCAGGAGCTGCGGCAGATATCGGACGACTACGCAGTCGACTGGAATCTGGGGCCAGACGCACATCCGTGCAATATCAAGAGCAGCGTCGATCCAACTGGCGCCGTCCGCAGCGGCTATGTTCCGCCGCCGGTGTTGATGGCATAGCTCGCGATGAAGCCGTTGCGATACGTTATCCTCCATCACACCGACGTCGCCGAGCCGCACTTCGATCTGATGTTCGAAACGCTGCCCGGATCAGACCTGGCGACGTGGCGATCGCGCGTTTGGCCGATTGAGCAACCGATCGCGGTAACGCGCCTGCGCGATCATCGCCGATTCTTCCTTCAATACGACGGCGTTCTTACCGACCAGCGCGGGATGGTGCAGCGCATCGGCGACGGCGAGTGCGAGGTGGAAATTGGCGAGGCCGACAAATTAAGAATCAGAATCACAAGCGGGACAACGCCGACAACGTTGCGGCTGCACAAAATCTCCGACAACCAGTGGCAAGCTGAGCCAGAATGACTTGCTGTACCGCGTCGTTTATAGTCTTTGCACATTCGTACCTTTAGGAAGCAATTACAACATGACGGCACACATGGTCGATCCCGAGCTGCTTGAAATCCTTCGCTGCCCACTGACCCGCAGCCGGCTGCGACGAGAGGGTGAGTTTCTCGTTGCCGAGGTGGGCGGGTTGGCCTATCCCGTGCGCGATGGAATCCCGGTGATGCTCATTGAAGAAGCAAAGCTTCCGCCCGGGGTCGCGTCGCTGGATGAATTGAAGCGAAAGCTGGAATCGTGATTTACGCCGGTTGAAATGCCCGCCCAGAGATGCTGTGAATGATGCGGACCAGCTCTGCCGGCTCAACTGGCTTGGCCACATGGGCGGTAAAACCGGCGGCGAGCATCCTGGCACGATCTTCGTCGCCAACATAAGCCGTCAGCGCCACCGCTGGAACAGTGCCGCCATGCTGGGGATCGCGGCGGCGCACCGCAAGAATCAGGGTGTAGCCGTCGTCCTCCGGCATACCAATGTCGCTCACCAACACGTCCGGCGGCTGCTCATCGAACATCTGCAACGCCTCCCGCGCCGAGCCCGCCACGCGAACGTTCGCCTTGCTGCGCGACAACACGTTCAGGAGCAGTTCGCGGGCGTCGGCCTTGTCGTCGACGGCGAGCACGTTCAGACCGTCCAGATCATATTCCACATGGCGCGGCACAGTGGGTGTGGCTGGGGTTGATATCTGATTCTGCGATCGCGAATCCAGAGACGCCGGCGGCGACTGCGGAAGCTCGAAGGTGAAAGTCGCGCCTTTGCCCTCACCCGCGCTGTCGGCGTGAACTGATCCGCCGTGAAGCTCGACGATGTGTCGCACGATCGCCAGTCCCAAACCCAGGCCCCCGTGAGACCGCGTTGTAGAGCTGTCCGCCTGGCGAAATCGGTCAAACACGTGCGGGAGGAACCCTTCGGAAATGCCCCGGCCCGAATCACGAACATGCACGATCACCCCGCCATCTGGTGTACGCCGCGCTCCAATGGCAACCTCGCCTTCGGGCGGCGTGAACTTGATCGCGTTGCTTAACAGATTCCAGATGACCTGCTGCAGGCGATCCGGATCACCCACCACTTCTCCGACGTCGGTGGAGATTTCCGTCAGAAGCTTGATTCGCTTGGCCGCCGCTGCTGGGCGCGCCGATTCAACGGCGCCCTCAACGATTTCCGCGAACTCCGTGGGGCGCGGTGACAAGCGCATTTTGCCTGATGAGATGCGCGAAGCATCCAGCAGATCTTCAATCAGTCGCGATTGGGCTCGAACGTTTCGCTCGATGACTTCGAATGCATGCGCGAGTTCTCCCTCGGACGACGGGCCGCTCCGCAAAAGTTGTGTCCAGCCAAGGATTGCATTCAACGGCGTGCGCAGTTCGTGCGACAAGGTCGCCAGAAACTCCTCCTTCAATCGATTGGCGTCGCGCTCCTCGGCGTATAGCGCGTTTTCAATGGCGATCGACGCCATCTGGGCGAGCTGTGTGAGGATCGCCTGATCATCCTCCGTGAAATCGCCGACCACCCGATCAGAGAGATAAATGATTCCCAGTGCCCGGGTCGACGCCGTCATCGGCGCCGTCAGAAGTCCGTTGGGCTCGCGCCAGTCGCCGCCAGTAAACGCGACGAAATCGGGATGCGCGCGAAACTCCGATTTACTCAATCTCACGGCGTGCTTCGCGCCGGCGATCGACGTGTTGAAGATCGCATCCAACTGCGGTGACCTCAGGGGCGCTTCATCATACTTGTTGGAGACCGAAGCCACGGCCTCCCCACGCTGTTCGCTGCCCGCGATCCCCGGAAACAACAGCATAACCGCCTGATGTGCGCCAATTGCATCGCGTGCGCTGTCAACAACGATTCGCATCAAACTCGCCAGGGATCGCGCCGAATTGATCGCCAGCGAGGCCGCCGCAAGCTTTTGAAGCTGACCGGCGCGCCGCTGCAGCACAAGCGCCTGCGCCTCAAGCTGTCGCCGCTGGCGAAACAGATCGACCAGCACGCGCACTTTCGTCCGCAGAACGTCGGGAATGACCGGGGCAAGAATGTAGTCGACCGCGCCCAGCGAATACCCGCGGGCCATGTGCATCTCGTCGGCAAACGCGGTAACGAAAATGATCGGCGTGTCCCGCGAGCTGCGACGCTGGCGAACCATCGACGCAGTTTCAAAGCCGTCCATCCCCGGCATGTTGACATCGAGCAAAATAACCGCGAATTCGTCCTTGAGCAGGTAGCGCAGCGCCTCGCGCCCCGACGTGGCGCGCACGAGATTCACCTGCAAGTCCGCCAGCACGACTTCCAGCGCCAGCAGTTTGTCCGGTTTATCGTCGACGAGTAAAATGTTGATGTCACTCATGAAACTTTAGAGTTCTTTAACGATACAGCCAACTGCGAAGCACCGAGAGCAGTTGTTCGGTATCAACCGGCTTGGAAATGTAATCCGAAGCTCCGGCTTCAATGCACTTCTCACGGTCTCCTTTCATTGCTTTGGCCGTCAGCGCGATGATCGGCAATGAGCGAAAACGCGACAACCGGCGAATTGTGCGCATGGTCTCGTAGCCGTCCATGTCGGGCATCATGATGTCCATCAGCACGATGTCGATGTCCGGCGTTGCCTTTAGCGTCTCAATTGCATCGCGCCCGTTCTCGGCGGAACTGGCCTTCATCTGGTGCGGCTCAAGAATGCTGGTCATCGCGAAAATGTTGCGGATGTCGTCATCCACAATCAGCACC
>Ga0182024_10001218_pt1 | contig 66649 bp, 60 predicted proteins | sample P32metaG_FD_120480 | JGI IMG/M metagenome (GOLD analysis project Ga0182024, IMG submission 120480) | Permafrost microbial communities from Stordalen Mire, Sweden - P3-2 metaG (Illumina Assembly) | ecosystem: Environmental > Terrestrial > Soil > Wetlands > Permafrost | place: Sweden: Stordalen... | reverse complement strand
GGCGGTTATGGCGGCGGGGTTCCACCCGTTCCCATCCCGAACACGGCAGTTAAGCCCGCCAGCGCCGATGGTAGTCGGACCGCAGGGTCCCTCGAGAGTAGGACGCCGCCAGATAATCCGTACGAAGAGCCCGCGATCGAAAGGTCGCGGGCTCTTTGCATATCGTTCGCAACTAGGGTTGCGTACCGGTTTTCGCACGAGTCAATATGACGTACCGCACAGTATTGACGGCCGGTTGACGGTCCCTTTCAGCAGGGCTGGCGCGGGGATTCCCGAACCGGTATAGAGCGTCGCTGGACGACGCCGGCAACCCGCAACCCGTCACGATGCGGCGCACCTGGAGGAACAGCATTCATGTCGGATACCAAAGCGTCGGATACCGATCTCGCTCCGGAAGATCTCGATAAAGTCGCCGGCGGCGGGCACGGAAACGTTACCGATGGCGGCCACGGCCACGTCACCGACGGCGGTCACGGCCACGTCACCGACGGCGGCCACGGAAAACTGAACGAGTAGACCGGACCGCCTGGCGGCGGGTGCCCGGCGCGATCGATCAGCATCTGCTCTCCGGCAGGTGCTGATTTTGTTTTGGGGCCCGCCGGAGCGGCCTTACAGGACCTGACGGCGGGCGAGCTCGGCGAAGAGCCCTTCTTGCGCCATCAGCTGGTCGTAGGTGCCGTGCTGGACGACGCGGCCGGCCTCGACGACGATAATCGAATCGGCCCCCACGATGGTGCTAAGCCGGTGCGCGATCACGATGCGCGTGGCGTTCAGCTCGGCCAGCGTCGCCGTCACGATCGCTTGGGTCGCATTGTCGAGCGCCGAGGTCGCTTCGTCGAAGAGCAGCAGGCGCGGCGCCGTCGCGATCGCGCGAGCGATGGCCAGGCGCTGGCGCTGGCCGCCTGACAGGCCGCCGCCGGTGCCGCCGAGGTACGTCTGCATCTGCATCGGCATGGCCGCGATGTCGGGCGCGATGCCGACCGCGCGTGCCGCGTCCCAGGCCTCATCGGGCGTGAGGATGCGGCCGGCCGCAATGTTCTCGTAGATCGATCCGGGGATCAGGCGCGACGATTGGAGCACGGTACCGATCTGGCGGCGCACGGCGCCCAGGTCGAGCGAGGCGAGGTCGCGGCCGTCGTAGCACACCGTGCCGGCTTCGGGCTTCTCGAAGCCCAGCAAGAGCCGCATCAGCGTCGACTTGCCCGAACCCGAGGGTCCGACGATGGCGACGAATTGCCCCGGCTGCACGTCGAAAGAGACGTTGTCGAGCGTCGGCGCGCCGGTTGCCACGTACCGGAAGACGACGTCCGCGAGCGTCAGCCCGCCGCGCAGCGGCCCGGGGTCGCGCCGGCTCGCGTCGCGTTCCGGGACCGCGTCGAGGAACGGCTTGGCGCGCTCGTAGATCGGAATGGTCTGCGCCGTTGCGGCGGCCGCGTCCCCGAGCCCGAACAGTGCCGAGAGAAACTGGCCCAAGGCCGCACTGACCGTCAGGTACGTTCCGGCATTGAGCGTGCCGGCATCGGCGAACACGACATAGCCGATCACGGCGAAGCCGGCCACGATCGGCCAGGTCCGGTCGAACGTATTGAAGGCGATCATCGCGCGCTGATTGCCGACGATGGCCCGGCGCTGCTCGATGAACTCGTCGAGCCAACGCACGAAGGCGCGCGTCTCGGCGTTCGCGACCCGCAACTTGGCGATCCCGTCGATCATCTGCAGCACGTCGGTCGCGACCCGGCCGCTGCGTTCGGCGATCACGCGAGAGTAGCGGGCAACGATGACCGCTTGCGCGATCAGCACGGCCAAGGCGATCAGCGCGATCACGACGGCGAGTACGGCGATCGGCGGATCGTAGACGAAGATCAAGACCAAGCTGAAGAGCGAAAAGATCCCGCTCAGCGCGGCCGAGACCGTGACGTCGCTGACGTACTGTTCGATCTGGTCGATGCCGAGCACGCGCTGCGCGAGATCGCCGACGCCGAAACGGCGGAAGAACTCAGCCGGCAGGCTCACCAGCCGCTCCATCAGGGCCTGCTGCAGCGCGGTGCCGAAGCGCGCTTGGATCCGCACCACGAGCATGCTGCGTACGAACTCGGCGATGGCCGCCGTCACGGCGAACCCGATGAGCCCGAGGACCACCAGTCCGAGCTGGAATCGCTCAGCGGTCGGCACGATTTGGTCGAACAGCAAGCCGATCGCGATCGGTGTGGTGGTCGCCAAGAGCCCGCCGACCAGACCCAGACCCAGCGTGCCGAGCACGTCGCGTTCGGCGCCGCGAAAGGCGAAACCGATCAGATCGCGCAGCCGCAGCGGGCGATCCGGCAGCGGCCGCAAGATCGTGTAGACCTCGCCCGGAACCTCGCCAGCGTTCCCGGCGTCGACGGCGACGCGGCTGCCGGTCGAGGGGTCGACCATCACGTAGCGCGACGCCGGCGTCCGGTGCGCGAGGACCGCGATCGGCTGCGCGTCCGATTTTCGGAACGCGACGAAAGGCTCGAGTTCGGCTTCCCACCAGCGTACTGGGAGTTCGACCATACGAGCGCGCACATTGGCGGCGTTCGCGATCGCATAGAGGCCGGCGACACCCGCATAGGTGTGCCCGCTGGCCAGTACGAGGGCCGTACCGCCGGCATGCGCGACCAGCGCCGCCGCGCGCACGAGCGGCGCGGCGTCGGCATCGAGATGGACGACGTCCTGGTTGAGAACGTCCGTGAGCGCATCGAGACCGCGCGCGAGCGTCGTTCGGTCATGCCGGAGCGACGCCGTGATTGCGCGCGCGCGTTCCACATCCAACGCCGCTTCGCGGGCTTCGAGCAAGGCCCCGAACAGCGCGTGGACGCGCGCCAGTGCGCCAAAGCGCTGGGACGAATCGACGTCGTCGCTGCGTCCGATCGGTTCGATCGTTGCCGGCGCATCGGTCGTCAACCAGGTATGATCGGTGAAGAGGACCAGCTCGCCGGGGACGACCGGAAGCACGCCGTTGTAGCGCACCTCGCCGGCGGTCACGCGCGCGAATGCGACCCGGCGCCGCGCCCGAACGACGTCGCCGCTTGCGAGTACCAGTGCGGCGCGCTCGACGAACCGGGTCGGCGACGGTGTTCGCATTCCGATGCTGTCGATCAGGAAACGCGTGTAGCGCGCGCAGATCGCGTCGCGATTCGCCGGCGAGTAGCCGTCGAAAACGAGCTCTTCGAACGTCGTACCTTCGCCCGCGTGGGCTACGAGTACCCACTCGCCGTCCGTCGAGTTGAAACGTGCGCCGAAGACGCTGTCACCGGCGGCCACGCCCCCGATTCGCACGACCGCACCGTGCACCGTGCCGTCCTTCCCGACATGCGACCGGTGCACGGCGCTCAGGAGCATTTCGCCCGTCTTGATCCGCCACGCAGTGCCCGGACGGTCGAGCACGAACGTGCCGTCGACCGGAAGCTCCTGCGGCGCGCTTTCGATCATACCGCCGTTACCAAGTCGACGTAACGGCCGCCGCCGGCGAGCAGCGTATCGTGCGTCCCGCGCTCGATGATCTTACCGTTTTCGAGCACGATGATCTCATCGCAATCGCGAATCGTGCTGAGCCGGTGGGCGACGATCAGGCAAGCGCACCCGCGCCGCCGCAGGTTTTCCGCGATGACCTTTTCGGTGATCGGATCGAGCGCGCTGGTCGCCTCGTCGAGGATGACCAGGGCCGGATCGCGCACCAGGGCCCGCGCGATCTCGAGCCGCTGCCGCTGGCCGCCGGAGAAGTTGCGGCCTTCCTCCTCGACGACGGCGTCGTAGCCGCCGGCCCGGGCGACGATCTCGCCGTGGATGCTCGCGTCGCGGGCCGCCAGTTCGATCGCCGCTTCGTCGAGCGTCGGATCCCACAGCGTGATGTTGCTGCGAATCGATCCCGCGAAGAGCGCGATGTCCTGGTCGACGGTCGCCACGCCGGCGGCGAAGGAACGCGGGTCGATCGCCGCGCGCAGGTAGCCGTCGTAGCGCACGGTACCCGACCACGGCGCATAGAGACCGCTGACCAATTTGGCGACCGTGGATTTCCCGCTGCCGGTCGAGCCGACCAGAGCGACGCGCTGGCCGGGTTCTAAACGCAGCGTGAAGCCGACGATGAGCGGCGGTGCGACCGGCGAGTATCCGAAGCTGACGTCATCGAGTTCCAGCCCGCCACGCAAGCGGACCGGTACGGGTTCGGGCACGGAGAGCGGACGCACTTCGGCTGGGTAATGATAGACGTCGTCGAGCCGCTTGAGGCTGCCCTCCATCTCCTGAAATTCGGCCCCGAAGCGCACGATCTCGGCGAAGGGGCTGATGAACTCGCCCGCCAGCAGGTAGACGGCGAACAACGAGCCGAGCGACAGCGCACCGTCCATCACGCGCAACCCGCCGAACCCCAAGATGACGATCGTATTGAGCATTCCAAGAAAGCGCGGGGTCGACGCCAGCGCTTCCGACGGCGCGGCAAAACGCTGGCGCGCGTTCATCACGCGCGCGATGCGCGAGCCCCAGCGCTGCATGAAGGTCGTCTCCGCCCCGGCAGCCTTCAACGTCTCGATGAACCGGATGCCGGTCACCGCGGTGGCGAGCAATTCGCCCTCCGCCTGCAGCAGCACGGCGTTGGCGTCGGAGCGGCGGCTGTTCACCGCGCGCAGCGCGACGATATTGAGGGTCGCCACGATCATGCTAACCAGCGCCAGGACGATGTCGTAGCGGAACATCAGAGCGAGGAAGAAGACAGCGGAGATTAGCCGGACGGCCGCCGTCGTGATGCGGCCGGAGAGGAGCTGTGCGACGCGGTCGTTCAGCCGCACCCGGTACGACAGATCGCCGGCGGAGCGCTGCGCGTAGAAGTCCATCGGCATGTTGAGGACGTGCCAGAAGAAGCGGCTGGCGCTCGAGAGTGCGATCTTGGTCTGCAGCCGCAGCACGACGAACTGCTGGAGCTGCAGCAGCGCGATCTGGACCAGAATCGTAATGCCGATCGCCGCCAGAACCGGCTGTCCCCACTCGGTGCGCCCGTTCACGAGCACGTCGTCGATGAAGGTCTTGGTAAGGGCCGGGAAGAGCAGCCCCGGCACCACCAGGCCGAGCCCGGCCAGCACGACGTAGATCACGCCGGCGCGTGACTCGCGCAGCCGCTCGGCCAAGACGGCCAGTCCGCTCGACCGCGCTTTGTTTTTCTCGAACGCCGGCGTCAGTTCAAAGGTGATCGTGACGCCCGTGAAGTTGCGATCGAATTCTTCCCATGAGACCGTCCGCCGTCCGATCGCCGGGTCGTTGAGGAACACCCCCCGTTCGGACGTCCCGTCGATCACGACGAAGTGGCGAAACTCCCAGAAGACGATGAAGGGCGGGGCGAGATGGCGGATCGCCTCGGGTTCGAAACGGTGCCCCTTCGCGTCGAGACCGTAGAGTTTTGCCGCGCGCACCATGTTGCCGGCGGAGCTGCCGTCGCGCGAAACGCCGCAGCGCATGCGCAGTTCCTCGAGCGGCACCGTGCGTCCGAAGTATCCGAGGACCATGCCGAGACACGCGGCGCCGCACTCGACCGCCTCGAGCTGCAGGATGGTTGGGGTGTGGACGCGCTGCGCGGGAGCGACGCTCATTCGAGCGCGGGAAACACGAACGCGATCGGGCGCCGGTTCTCGACCACGATGCCGGCCGTGCACGGCGTGCCGGAAGTCGTGCGCGGCCGCACGCGCGGAAAGCCCGACCAGGACGGTGTGCCGTCGGCATCCCGCTCGAGTGCCACGTGCACTTCACGGACCGGACGCGTCGTGACGGCGGCCGCCATCGCGTCGTTGTGGAATACCGCCTTGACGCGGTCGGGCGACGCCGGGTAGGGGGCGACGCTCACGACATAGCCGCGGATCACACCGTAGACCTTCGGATTCGCATCGATCGGGGAAACGCGCGCGGGCATTCCCTGCACGATTGCGCGTTCGGCGCTGACCGGAACGAAGACGATCGCCTGCAGCTGCGCCAAGGGCGGCTCGATCGTCGCGATCACGTCGCCCCGATGCACGAAGCTCGACGGAAGGGCCGAAACCTCGATGACGGTGCCGGCGATCGGTGCCCGAGCGACGGCGATCGTATCGCCGCCGGTCCGGACGCGAACGACGGCATCCCCGCGGCCGACGCTCGCGCCGACGCCGCCGATCGCCGTCACGACGCCGTCGCTCGGAGCGACGATCGTCTGAATCCCGCTGCCGGCGACTAGTTCACCCGAACCCTCGACCGTCACCGGGATCGAGGCGAAGATGCTCCAAAGCAGCGCCGCGACCAGCAGCGCGCCGACCGTGGCGAGCGCCAGCCACGCCCGCGCCGAAACGACGACGAAGACGTCCTCGTAACGTTCGCCGGCCGCTGCATGCTGGATCGCCTCTTTCCGGAAGAGCGGCGTCGCCATTGATGGCGGTATTAGGATGCCGCCCCGTCAGGCCCTACTTCGGCCGTCGGCAGCATGTCCGGAAGCGGGCACTCCCATACCGTGGACATCGAAAAAGCGCGCCCAGCCTTCGCTCGACGCGTGCGCCTCGGCCTCGCTCGCGCCGGCGGGCGCGGCTGCGATCCGGATCGCCGTGCCGTGCGGCGAGACGCGATAGGGAAAGGCGGCCGCGTCGGCTGCCAAGGTCCGGTTGAGGTTCTCGACCGGCACGGCCTGACTCGCGACGGGCCGCACGTCATCGGCCGCGCACAGTGCGACCGCATTCGCCAGCAGATCGGCGGGCGGGAACCGCGCGTCTCCAATGTCCTCCAGCCGCCGCGGGCCGCCGGCAAGCGACGCTACGATGTGCTGTGCGGCCGCCGTATCGAAACCGACTTCGCCGGCTACGGTCGGCATGCAGTACTCGACCTGGTCGCGGGGACGCGCGAGCTGGAAGCTCAGGGCGAAGATCCGAGCGCGCCGCTCGGCGTCTTCGAGCACGCGCACGTCGCGACCGAAGACGTCGCGACGGAAGGGTGTGCTGCGAAAGAAGTCGCGCAGCAGTTCGCGCAAGTTGGGTTCCTCGACCGTTGCCAGGGCGTCACGCCAGCGCGCTTTGAGGGTGTAGGTATCGAAGTTGTCGCGAATCGTCGCTGAAGCGATGGGCTCGAGCCCGATCTGCGCGAAGTCGTTGCGCACGTCGGTGACGTACAACGGCTGCCATGCCGCCGGCAGAAACTCGTGCGGGAAATAGGCTCCGGCGATCCGTTTGCGCCGTTCCGCCAGACCCGAGCGCGCCAAGGGGCTCGCGACCAAAGCGAGTGCTCCGGCGTCGGTCATGCGTTCCACCGCCTCCGCCGCAGCCGCAAATCGAGCGTTGCTGTCACCCCTCCCGGCAGCGGCAAGCTCGAGCAGCACGCGCTGCAGGGGAAGGTCGGCCGCCCATCCGGGCATCGCATTGTAGCTGACGTAGACGAGGCCGCCGGGCTTGAGATGCCGGTCGATGAACGCGCGCACGTCGGCGCGCGCGGCCGCGCTGACCCACGTGTACACGCCGTGTGCGACGATGTATTCGAAGCGCGGCAGAGCGACGAGATCGGGCGACCCAAAGTCGGCCTGGTGCAGCGTGACGTTGCGGATGGCGGCGCGCGTGCAGAACTCGCGCGCGTGCGCGATGTGCTCGGGCATCGCATCGACCCCGACCACATCGGCCCGCGGATGGGTCGCGGCGACGACCGCTGCGGTCATGCCTTGCCCGCAGCCGAGATCGCACCACCCAAATCGCCCGTCGCGCCCCGGCGGCTGCCTGCCGCACACCAGGGCCGCGAAATCGAGCCATTCGGGGACGATTTCGCGGGTGAACGTGGTCGCGTATGGGACGTCGACGGCGTACCCGCGCTCGTCAGCCAGTGCGGCGTCGACCGAGCGCGGCGGCTCTATTCCTTGTAATCGAGCTTGATGTCCTGGCCGGGTTGGTGTCCGCCGGACACCTCGTTGAGGTCCTTTTCCGTCAGCGTGATCTCGTCGTCCGACGTTTTCGTCAGCGCGTCCGGCGTCTGCTTTTCATCAGTCATATCAGCCTCTTCTGCGCGCCGCGGTTTACCACTTGTTGTCGGCCTTGCCGGTAGCCCCATCGACGCCGTCGATTTTTGTATATGCGTTCAGGGCGCCGCCGGAAACATCGTCCAGGGCGGTTTCATCGAGCGTGACGTCGTCCTTCGTGGTCTTGGTGAGGGAGTCCGCGTCGGGTTCCTGGTCAGCCATCGTAGCCTCGTCGTCAGGGGGGCAAGGTGCTTCGAGCAATCGCCCGGGGCTCCTGGACCCCGCAAGGCTTACTCGGCGCGCCGCACCGGCGGCGCCAGCAGCTGGGAGGTGAGAAAGCCGGCGACGATCAGGATGGCGGTCATTAGCGCTCGTGCCGCGAGGGAAAGCGCGTCCGTGGCGTCGGCTTGAAAGACGTAGAGCAGGCTCTCGTACGAAATCGAACCCGGAACGAGCACGAGCAGGCTGGGCACGAGCACCACGGCGCTGGGAATGCGCAAATACCGTGACGCCAGATTCGTCGCCAGCCCGATGCAGAAGGCGGTCGCGAAGGGGCCGGCTAGGGTGATGCCCGCCGCAGCGAAGAGCCGGGCGAGTGTGATCGTTGCCACACAGGAAGCGATGATCCATCCGAGATCGCGGTAGCGGGCGTGAAGGATCGCCGCGATGCCGAGCGCCATGAGCACCGCGCCGGCTGCGGTCGTGCCGGCGGTCGTATGTCCCGGGCTCACCGTTGGGCCGCTGAAGAGGGTATTCCCCATCAGCCCCGCCGCGAGCGCGAAGCCGCAGCCCAGCGAGAGCAGCGTGACGAAGACGCCCCCCAAACGCGCCGTACCGGAGACGAGATTCCGGTTCGCAAGCTCGCTGAGTGCCGTCGTCAGCGAGTAGCCCGGGAGCAGCTGCACGAGCGCGGCGACGATCGCGACGTAGAGTGCCGTCGGCATGAGAAACCGGTCCCACGCGCCGATGATCAGCGTGGCGACGAACGCCGCCGAGATCTCGTACATGCGGTCGACCCGGCGCGACCGCTGTGCCAGCGCGGCGATGGCGCCGATCGCGACACCGTCGACGCCGGCGACCGCGATCTCCGGCGTGGCGCCGCCGAGCAGCATCGCGGCGCCGCACGAAAGTACCGCGTAGGCAGCGACCGTGGCCGCCGGCGGATCGGGCGCGACGGCCGTGTCGATCCGGGTCACGTCCGCCAGCGCGTCGCTCGCCGGCGCGCCGCGGCGAACCGCACCGACGACACCCTCGAGGAGGGCGAGTTTGCGCAGGTGCAGCTTGCCGGGCTCCAGCCGCAAGATGACGAGCTGCTGCGAGAACGGCGGGCCGACGGCGAGGGTCAGACTGGTCGGCAGCACGTTGACTTGCACGGCGACGCCGAGTGCCCGCGCCACGTCGTGCAGCGTTTCCTCGGTGGTGTCGGTCGGAAGACCCGCCTGATGGAGGCCGCGGCCTAGCGCGAGAATCAGCTCGGTCCGATCGTCGCGCGGCACTTCCACCCGCGCGGACTTCGGCGAACGAATGGGCTTGATCTGCCGTTCCACCGAGTAACCGGTGAGGCGGCCCCATAGAGTCAATCTTCAGAGTTGGAAGTCGCGGACGTGCCGCACGCCTGTTCCTCGCGGGCGCACTGGTTGCGGGCTTGTCCGGCACGAGAGTCGCGGCCGACGTCCCTGCGCCGCTGACGACAGCGTCCGGTTCCGGCGCAGCGCCGACGGTTGTGCTGAGCGGCGTGCCGGCGCGCGTGCCATGGTCGGATCACCTCGTCGGCACCGTGACTGTCACCAATACGACGGATCACGAACTGCACTTCGCGCAGCCGATCACATTTCGGGGTCTAGACGATCACGGAAATCCAGTCGAGTATTCGCAGCACCTCCAAACTATCGGAGCGCTTCTACCGGAAGCAAACATTGCGACCGGCCAAACCAAGTCGTTTCCCGTCGCCCTTCCTTGGTGTGAAGTCGAAAGCGATCCCTGCGTCGTGCGCGGCGTAGCGTTCGTGTATCCGACGCGCCTCGGGGTTCCGTTCAACGAGAAACTCGGCTACTTGAGCAACGTGGTGTCCTACACACTACTCCCCAATCCGCAGGCAACATTTCGCGCGACTTGGGGCGATCCGTTCTTAGGCTTGGCTGACAATGTGCCGGCGATCCTCGTGCCGGGTAGTCTCGGGGACGAGGTCGCCCCCGCGCTCGGTGCGTACCTCGGGGTGCTTCCCCTGGCGTGGAACGGCGTAACGATCAATAGCACCCGCTTTTACGTCGGTGCGCGTCCGGTACAGCGCACGGTATTCGAACCAGCGGCTAGCGAATCTACCGAGGCATATGACGCTCCGACCGGAGAGCCGCCGACCATCACGTTCGGGCTCAGCATCGTGTCGGACCGAACGGAGATCTTTGCGCTAGCCGTTACCGACACAGTTGCCGCGGCCGCGGCCGGCTCCGATCCACGAGCCTCGGCGCTGGCCCAGGCGGCGCACCGAGCCGATGCCCTAGCTCGCGATCTCGGATCGCACGCGGATGCCGTGACACTCGTCGCCGCGTATCCGCCGGCATCGCTGGGCTCCAACCGCACGGGAGATCCGTTCGGAGTAGCGCGCGGGATCGCGGACCGTACGATCGTTCCGGTCGCCGCTTCTCCCGTGCCGACGCCGACGCCGGAACCCACGCATACGCCGGGCGTACCGTACTCGGAGTACCGGATGCCGATTCCGATGTCGACGCGCGCACCGACGCCGGTATCTCAAACGGCGGCCACGTTCCTCGACGTGCCGGACGGCGCGCGCACGGTGACGGGCCGTGCCGACGAGCGCATCGCTTGGCCTGCCGATCGCCTGCGCATCGACATTACGGTTGGGCTTGCCGCCGTTCCGCGCATTCCGCTCGCTGCATCGAAGGCTGCGGATCGCGTGCGAGCTCGACCGGACGTCGAAGACATCGCCTTCTCTCAGGACAGCGCGCAAATGCTGCCGATTCGATTTGAAGTGGTTGCGAAAGGCACCGATCGCACGACGGCGTCAGCGATCGTCGCTGCGATTCAGGCAGCCTACCCAACCTTACCTGTCAGCGCCGTCGCTTACGGGGCCGTCCACGACTGCTTCGCTCCATCGCTAGCTGCTCAACGCCGGTCGGTGCGCGCGGCACTCGAACGCGTGTCGCTCGCAGCCCGCGACCGCGCGCAGCGACCGCGCAAACTGGTCGTGGCCGCTGCCGATGCCCCGCGGGCGGATCGCGGGAGCTGCCGCCCGACCGCGAGCCCTTCCGGCTACGATCCCAGCTCCCATGCCGGACTGTCGATCGAGCCCAAGCCGTCGATCACGATCGACGTGCCCGTAACGCTGATCTACCGCACGTACGAAGCCGCGAAGTCCGGCAGCCCCTAACGGCCGCGCGGGAACGCGAGGCGCGCGGGCGGAAGAGGCGAGCGTGCCTTCCTACTATGCGATCCCGTTGTTCTTGGTCGTGCTGTCGCTCGGACTCGTGGCGCTCCTGTACTGGGGCGGTTTCGTCGAGGAGAAGCGGAAGGGCCGCGGCGCGGGGTAACTGGCCGAGAACTTCTCCGCATGAAAAAGGGCGCCGCAGCAGCGACGCCCTTTTCGATTCTCCCCGGTAACGCCTACGCGACGTGGGCCGGCGCGAGGTCGCGCGACTGCAGCAGCAGACCCGGCGAGATGATGTGTTTGTTCATGCCGAGCAGCGACGGGTCGATGCCGAGTGCCAGTCCGACCAGCTGCGGGAGGTGGAAGATCGGCAGATCCGTGCGTCCCCAGCGGGCGGCGGAGTCGGCCTGGTAGCCGTCGAGCGCCAAATGGCAAAGCGGGCACGGCGTGAGCACGGCTTCGGCGCCCTGATCCTTCGCCATGCGCATGTTCTGACCGACCATGTTGGCCGCGATGCCGTCCTTCTCGAGCTGCACGTGAAAGCCGCAGCAGCGCGTCTTCCCCGCGTAATCGACGGCCTCGCCGCCGAGCGCTTCGATCAGGTCTTCGAGCGAATGCGGGTTACGCGACGATTCCCAGCCGTTGACGGACTCCGGACGAATGATGTGGCAGCCGTAGAACGCCGCGACCTTCAGGCCGTTGAGCGGCCGCACGACCATCTTTTTGAGCGCGTCCAGACCGATGTCGTCGATCAGCAGCCACAGCAGGTGCCGCACCATCACGGTGCCTTCGTATTTGGCGCCGAATTTGCCGAGGATCGCGTTGGCCTGGCCCATCCGGCCTTCGTCTTCGAGCAGTTCCTTGTTCGCGGCGCGCATGTGGCCGGTGCAGGTCGAGCAGATCGTGATCACGTCATCGAGCCCGAGCGCCTCCGCCTGCGCGTAGGTGCGCGCGTTGAGCACGCGCGCGATGTCGCGATTGGTGTCGTTGAGCACCGACGCACCGCAGCACGAGGCTGCGGTGAGCTCCACCAGTTCGATGCCCAGGCGGTCGGCCAGCAGCATCGTCGAGTTGAAAAGCTCCTTGCACGACTCTTTGGCGACGCAGCCGGGGAAGAACCCGTACTTGCGCATCTGGGCGGACTTCGACGTCCCCCGAATCTCGGGTTTGTCCAGTACCATTGCCATCAGAGTGTCGGAGCCTCCAGGGTATCGAAGATCGTGCGAATCTCGTCGACCTTCGGAACGGGCTTCAGGAAGAGCGGCGGAATCTTGCCGGCCAGTGCCAGCCGAATCCCGAGCGGCGCGACTTGGATAAGACCGCGGATGTTGAAGCGGCCGACCGTGCCTTGAATGACCTCGGTCTCGTGCAGCATGCCGGTCGCTTTGACGGTCTTGGCGACGACGAGCGCGTGCCGCGGACCAGCTGCGTCGGTCAGACCTTCCTCGATCGTCGCCCGCTTGACGGCGATGATGTCGTCGTGCGGATCGACGTGCTTGGGGCAGTACGAGCATGCGTAGCAATGCGCGCACAGCCACAAGTAGTCGTCACTGATCTGGGCGGCGCGTTCTTTGCGCTTGCTGTCGCGGACGTCTTCGATGAAGCGGTAGGCGTACGCGATCGCCGCCGGCCCGGCAAACGCCGGATCGACCGAAACGACCGGGCAGAGCGCGTAGCAGGTCGCGCACATCACGCAGTTGGCGACGGCGACCAGCTTGTGCATGTCCTCGGGCGACACGCGCCGCTCGGTGGCGTGATCGGAGTCGGCGTCCTTGGGCTGAAGGTACGGCTTGAGCCGTGTGTACTTGTCCCAGAACGGGTCCATGTGGACCACGAGGTCGCGCATGGGCTGGAAGTTCGGCATCGGATCGATCGCGACGCTGCGGTCGGATTTGAGCACCGCCTTGACCGGCGTCTTGCAGGCCAGGCCGGTGGTGCCGTTGATGTTCATCGAGCACGAACCGCAGATCGACGAACGGCAGGAGCGGCGGAACGTGATCGAGCCGTCGATCTCGGCTTTGGCGTGTTCCAGCGCATCGAGCACCGTCGCCGTGTCGGGCAGTTCGGTAATCTCGACCCGGTCGCGATGAGGAATGTCATCGACCGCCTCGTCGAACCGGAAGATATCCAGTGTGTAGGCCATTCTAACGGCGCTCCGCCCCTGGTTGCGCGCCCCCCACGCTGCGCGTGGGGCCCCCAACCCATAGCTCCCGCGCGATGGAGGCTCGACAAACGTTCCCCGAGGGGTCGCTTAACAACATCATCTTAATACGTCCGCACGGTAGGCTGCCATTTGGTGATTACGACTTTGCGCGAGTAGTCCGCTTCGGGATCGGCCGTCTGGCCCGCATAGGACATCCGGGTGTGGACCATCCACTTCTCGTCATCGCGGTCGGGGAAGTCCGTACGCGCCTGTGCCCCGCGCGACTCCTGGCGGTTGATGGCGCCGAGCATGATCGGCTGGGCGATGTCGGTCAAACACTCCGTCTCCAGCAAGCCGATCAGATCGGTGTTGAACGTCTTCGACTTGTCCTGAACGGTCATGGTCGCGGCCAACTCGCGGGCGACACGGAGCTTCTCCATGCCCTCCTTGAGGTCGGCGTCATTGCGGAAGATGAAGGCGTGATCGCTCATGGCGCCGTTCACGGCCTTGCGCACCTGACTGTGACGTTCGCCGCCGTTGCGCGCCAGAATGCCCGCGATGCGATCCTTTTCGGAACGCAGCGTGCGTTCGCTGGGACGCACGTCGCCCGAGGCCTTGATGTACTCGGCGGCGTGGCGAGCGGAACGGGCGCCGAAAACGATCGTTTCGAGCAGCGAGTTGCCGCCCAGCCGGTTGGCGCCGTGGACGGAGACGCAGGCGCACTCACCGGCCGCGTACACTCCCGGAATGCGCGTCGCCCCGAACTTGTCGGTTTCGATCCCGCCCATCGCGTAGTGCATGCCCGGCAGGATCGGGATCGGCGTATCGATCGCGTCTTTACCGGTCGCGTCGAGCGCGAGTTCCCGAATCTGCGGCAGGCGTTCGAGGATCTTTTCGCGGCCCAGATGGCGCAGGTCGAGGAACACGCAGCCGTCGACCCCGCGGCCCTCGAGGATCTCGGTCCACTCGGCGCGGCTGACGACGTCGCGCGATGCAAGCTCGCCCTTGTTCGGTGCGTACCTGAACATGAAGCGCTCGCCCTCGGAGTTGAGCAGGTAGGCGCCTTCGCCGCGGGCCGCCTCCGAGAGCAGCACCCCGTTTTCTTTGAGCGAGGTCGGATGGAACTGGACGAACTCCATGTCCATGAGCGGGATCCCGGCGCGATATGCGATCGCCGTGCCGTCCGCGGTCGAGGCGTAACCGTTGGTCGTTTTGCGATACACGCGGCCCAAGCCGCCGGTCGCGAAGATCGTCGCCTTGGCCGTCACCAGTTCCAGCTCGCCGTTGCGCATGTTGTAGGCGACGACGCCGGCGCCGACTCCGTCTTCTACCGCCAGCGCGGTCGCGAAGTACTCTTCGTATACCTTGACGCCGAAGCGCTCGAGCTGCTCCCACAGCGTGTGCAGGATGACCAGACCGGTGACGTCGGCCGAGTAGCACGTCCGAGGTGAGCCGGCGCCGCCGAACGGCCGCTGGGCGATGCGCCCGTCGGGCATGCGGGAGAAGATGCACCCGCGGTGCTCGAGCCAGATGATCTGACGCGGCGCATCCTCGGCCATCGCCTCGATCGCATCCTGATCGCCGAGGTAGTCCGACCCCTTGGCACAATCGAACGCATGGTTCTCGGGCGAGTCTTCTTCGCGGTTACCGAGGGCCGCGTTGATGCCGCCTTGGGCCGCGCCGGAGTGGCTGCGGACCGGATGCATCTTGGAGACGATCGCGACGTCTGCGCCGAGCTCGGCCGCTTCAACGGCGGCGCGCATGCCGGCCAGTCCGCCCCCGATCACGACGATGTCGTGCTTGATCACGTTTCTTCTTCGCGTCCTCGTGCAGGTGGCATCCGTACTACTTTATACGGAAAACATGGCCCGGCGAACCACCTTCGTCGCACGCCTGCCCGCTTACCCTAGGGATGGCCAAAGCAGGCGGGGACCCGCCGGAGAACCTACCGCGAAGCCGACGGGTTGACCCTCGCAGGGCGGCGCCCCGGCTTCCCGGTAACTGGTCAGCTTCCCGCCCCACCCTTCCGCCAAGGTCGCCGTACGTTGAGTTCGTTCGTTCATTTGCACGTGCACAGCGAGTATTCGCTGCTCGATGGCGCGTGCCGCGTCGATCAGTTGTGCCGGCGCACGGCCGAGGAAGGCGCCCCGGGAGTCGCGCTGACGGATCACGGGGTCATGTTCGGCGCGGTCAACTTCTACGACACGGCCAAGAAGAAGTACGGCGTGACGCCGATCATCGGCTGCGAGGCGTACATCGCGCCGCGCGGACGGTTCGACCGGACGGTCCGGGAGGAGGCCCACGTCACCCTGCTCGCCGCCAGCGACGCCGGCTATAAGAACTTGACCACCCTGATCTCGAAGGGCTTCCTCGAGGGCTACTATTACAAGCCGCGGATCGATATGGATCTGCTGGCGCAGTACAACGAAGGACTGATCGTCCTCTCGGGCTGTATGTCGTCACTGGTCTCCGGCCCGCTGCTCAAGAACGACTACGAAACGGCCAAGAAGAACGCCCAGGTGTTCGGCCAAATCTTCGGCGACCGCTTCTACATCGAGATCATGCGCCACGGCATGCCCGAGGAAGACGCGATCAACGAATCGCTGATCCGCCTTGCGCGCGAGCTGAAGTACCCGCTGGTCGCCACGAACGACGCGCACTACCTGGGCCAAAGCGATGCGCAGGCGCACGACGTGCTGCTCTGCATCGGTACCGGCAAGACGGTCCAGGATACGAGCCGGATGAAGTTCTTCTCCGACCAGTTCTACGTCAAGAGCGCGGCCGAGATGCGGGAGCTCTTCGCCGACATCCCCGAGGCGTGCGACAACACGCTTGCGATCGCGAAGCGGATCGACATCACGATTCCGGACAAGGTCTTCTACCTGCCGGACTATCCGGTGCCCAAGACGCCGGCCGACGACGTCGCCGGCGTGCTGGCGCTGCTGCCCGACGCCCCGGCCGACGCGGACGGATCGCGCGAACTGCCGCTCTCGGCCGACGCGTATCTGCGCCTGGTCTGCGAGCAGGGCTTGGTGGCGCGTTACGGCGAGGAGCGCGCGCGCACCGATGCGGCGCTCCGCGAACGGCTCGAATACGAGCTCGACGTCATCGTATCGATGGGGTTCTCGTCGTACTTTCTGATCGTGTGGGACTTCATCAAGTACGCACGCGACTGCGATATCCCGGTCGGGCCCGGCCGCGGATCGGCCGTCGGATCGGTCGTTTCCTATTGTCTGCGCATCACCGACCTCGATCCGATCAAGTACAAACTGATCTTCGAGCGGTTCTTGAACCCCGAACGGATCTCGATGCCCGATATCGACACGGATTTCTGCGTCGAGCGGCGCGATGAAGTCATCCGTTACGTGATCGACAAGTACGGCAAAGACCGCGTGGCCCAGATCGTCACCTTCGGGACGATGGCGGCGCGGGCGGCCGTTCGGGACGCCGGGCGGGCACTGGGCGTGCCGCTTCCCGACGTCGACCGCGTCGCGAAACTGATTCCCTCCGGACCGACCGGCCTGTCGATCCCAGCCGCGCTGCTGCAGATTCCCGAACTGGGGGTGCTTTACCAGGGCGATCCGCAGATTCGCCGCCTGCTCGATACGGCCAAGTCGATCGAGGGGCTGGCCCGCCACGCCTCGACCCACGCGGCCGGCGTCGTGATCTCGAAGAACCCGCTAACCGACCACGTTCCGCTGGTGCGCATCGGCGACGGCGACGTCAACACCCAGTACGAGATGGGCGACGTCGAGCGGATCGGTCTGTTGAAGATGGATTTCCTCGGGCTGCGCAACTTGACCGTGATGAAAGCGGCTTCGGACGAGATCCGCCGGACGATCGATGCCGGCTTCGACCTGGCCGCGATCCCCGACGACGACCGGAAGACCTACGACATGCTGAGCCGGGCCGAGACCTTGGGGGTGTTCCAGCTCGAGTCCGAGGGGATGACGCGCGTCTGCGCCGAGCTCAAACCGTCGCGCCTCGAGGACATCATTGCGCTGGTCGCGCTTTACCGGCCCGGACCGATGGAGTGGATTCCGCAGTACATCGCGGTCAAGCACGGGCGGTCGAAACCGACCTACGTGCATCCGAAACTGGAAGCGATCCTGGGCGACACGCACGGCATTGCGATGTACCAGGAATCGATCATGCAGATCGTGCGCGACTGTGCCGGCTTCACCCTCGGCCAGGCCGACGAGCTGCGCAAAGTGGTCGGGAAAAAGCAGAAAGAGAAGATCCCGGTCTACAAGGAACAGTTCCTCGCCGGCTGCGGGGCCAACGGCATCGGCCTCGACGTCGCCGAACAGATCTTCGCCTTCATCGAACCCTTCGCCGGGTACGGTTTCAACAAGGCGCACGCGACGGCGTACGGCTGGATCGCCTACCAGACCGCGTACCTCAAAGCGAATTATCCGCTGCAGTATTTTGCGGCGCTGATGTCGTCGGTGCGGGACAAGACCGACAAGCTCGTCGAGTACATCGACGAGGCGAAGAAGCGCGGCATCGCGGTGCTGCCGCCGGACGTCAACGCCTCGCTGGTCGACTTCGCCGTCGTCGGCGATCAGATCCGGTTCGGTCTCGCCGCGATCAAGGGTGTGGGCGCGAGCGCCGTGCGCAGTATCCTGGCGACCCGTGCCGAGGGCGGCCCATTCGTGGATCTCTTCGACTTGGTCGACCGCGTCGACGTGAAGGCCGTGAATCGCAAGGTCTACGAAGCCCTGGTCAAGTGCGGTGCGCTCGATCCGCTGCCGGGGAACCGGGCCCAGCTGCTCGAGGCGCTCGATGCGGCGCTCGAGGTTGCGGCGCGCGCGACGCGCGACCGCGAGAGCGGACAGGGCTCGCTGTTCGGTTCGGTCGCCGAGCCGCATCCGGCACTGAAGCCGTCGCTGCGGCCGTTGCCGAGTCCGACCACGATGGAGCAGTTGGTCTGGGAGAAAGAAACGCTCGGAATCTTCGTCTCCGGCCACCCGCTCGCCGACGTCGCCGAGGCGCTGGCGCGGACCGGAGCCCTTCCGATCCGCGACCTGCGTGACGTCCCCGACGAGAGCGTGGTGCGCATCGCGGGGCTGGTGACCGCGGTGCGCCGGACGCTGACCAAAGCCCAAACCCAGATGCTGATCGCGACCGTCGAAGACACGACCGGTGCGATCGAATGCATCGTGTTCCCCAAGCAGTACGCTGACTTGCAGGCCCGCTTCGTCGAAGATGCGATCGTCGTCATCGGCGGACGCCTGCGCACGCGCGAGCGCCGCGGCGCTACGCCCGGCGAAGAGGGTCCGCTCGAATTGAGCGTGTCCGTGTCCGAAGTGCGGACCTTCGACCGCTCGGCGGTGCGGGCGGAGTCGGCGCCGGCGGGTTGGCACGTGACCGTCACCTCACGCGACCAGATCGACGACCTGGCGCTGCTGATGTCGGAATGGTCCGGGACGACGCCGCTGGTGCTGCACATCAACGGGGCGACGGTCGAACGAAGCGTGGCGGGCGACCGCCGCGTCGCGGAACGGCTGGCGGCGATCGTCGGCGCGTCGAACGTGAGCGAAGCATGAGACTGCCGGCCGGCGTTCGCGACTGGCTTCCGCACGAGCTGGCGCGCAAACGTGAGATCGAACAGCAGATGCGAGCCGTCTTCGGCCGCTGGGCGTACGAAGAAGTGCAGACGCCGATGTTCGAGCGGTTCGACGTGCTCGAACGCGGCTTGGGCCAGGAGACGACGGCGCTGCTGTTCCAGTTCAACGACCGCAGTTCGACCGCGCTCGCCCTGCGCCCGGAGATGACGACGCCGATCGCGCGGCTCGTGTCGACCCGGATGCGGGAGTCGCCCTTACCGCTGCGGCTCGCCTACGTGGCGCCGGTCTTCCGGTACTACGAGCAGCCGCAGGAAGGCCGGATGCGCGAACTCACGCAGGCCGGAACGGAACTGATCGGGGCGTCCGGCGTCGACGCCGACGCGGAAGCCCTCTTCATGGCGATCGAAGCGCTGGCGGAGATCGGCTTGCCGGACGCGCGCTTCGACATCAACGACGCCCGCATCGTCGACGGTGTGCTCGACGGCATGGGCCTGCGCGGTGAAGAGGCGCGGCGCGCGAAGGAACTGATCCGGGAGCGGAACCTGGTCGCGCTGCAGCGCCTCGGGCTGCCCGCGCTCACGCAGTTCACGCTGCAGCGCGGCGGTCGCGAAGTGATCGCGCCGGTACGCGCACTGTGCCGCACGCCGTCTTCGCTCGAGGCGCTCGAAGCGGTCGACACACTGCTGCAGCGGGCCGAAGTACTCGGCTACGGCGGCCGGGTCTCGGTCGACTTCGCTCTGCTGCGCGACCTGGAATACTATACCGGCTTCGGCTTCGAAGGCTACGTCGAAGAGATCGGCTTCGCGCTGTGCGGCGGAGGCCGCTACGACTCGCTGCTGCCGAAGTTCGGGTACGACGTCCCGGCCGTCGGCTGGACCGCCGGCGTCGAGCGGCTCTTGATCGCGCTCGAGCGCCGCGGTAAACACGTGCGGCGCCGGCGCCACCGGATCGACGTGCTGGTCTCCGGGTCGGACGTGCTGTCGGCGCGCGAACGGGCCGCCGGGCACGTGGTGCGTTCGGCGCGCGCCGGCGCCTCCGAAGAGGAACTGCTCGCCGACGCCCGCGCCCACGGCATTCCGCGCGTCGTGATCGCAATCGACGGGACGGTCCGCGAGCTGCGCGTCGGCCCGCGCGTCGATGAGCTGCCGTTTCCGCGCACGCCGTCGAACTGGGATGCGCGATGAAGGGCGCTCCCGTCGCGGCCGGCTTGACGATCGCGGTGCCGAAAGGCGCGCTGTTCGGCGATGCCGCGAACCGCCTGCGCGCCGTCGGTATCGAAGTTCCCGACGACAACGGGCGCCGTTTGACCGTCGTCACCGCCGACGGAACGACGCTCTTGTACCTGCGCCCGAGCGACATCCCCGCCTACGTCGAATTCGGCTCGGCCGACTGCGGAATCGTCGGGAAGGACGTCTTGTGGGAGACCGATCGCGCGGTGGCCGAACTCGCCGACCTGCGTTTCGGTTTCTGCCGGCTGGTCGTCGCCGGCCGTCGCGTCGACCGGTATCACGAGGGCGCCCCGCTGCCGACGTTCCTGCGCGTCGCAACGAAGTTCATCCACACCGCAGAGTCGTTTTTCGCCGACCGCGACATGCCGGTCGAGCTGATCCCGCTGCACGGCTCGGTGGAATTGGCACCGCTGGCCGGGCTGGCCGACTTGATCGTCGATTTGGTCGCCACCGGTGCCACGCTGCGCGAGCACGATCTGGTCGTCGTCGAAGAGATCGCGGAGAGCACCGCGCGCTTCGTCGTCAACCCGGTGCGCTTTCGGGCCAAGTATCGCGCGCTGACCGCGCTGCTCGATCGCCTGGCGAACGTTCCGGCGTGACGACGGCCGCGCCCCGATGACGATCGTCGACGCGAGCGATGCCGGCGCGCTTCGCGGCCTTTATGCCGGCGGCTGGGATCCGCCGTCTGCCGTGGTCAACGACGTGCGCGCCATTCTGGACGCGGTGCGCGCCGAGGGCGATGCGGCGCTGGTCGCGTTCACCCAACGTTGGGACGATCCCAACGCGTCGATCGCCGGCCTGCGGGTGGAGATTCCGTCGCGCAAGCATGCGCGCACGCTGGTCCCCGAACCGATCGCGACCGGGCTCGAGCTGGCGCGCGAGCGGATCGCGGAGTTCCACGCCCGGCAGCTGCCCGATCCGCTGGAGTATCACGCGGCCGACCTCACCCGCTACGCCCTGCTCTCGCGACCGCTCGGCTCGGTGGGCGCGCTCGTTCCGGGCGGAACCGCCTCGCTGCCGTCCAGCGTGCTGATGACGGTCGTCCCGGCCAAGGTCGCCGGTGTTGCACGCGTGGTCGTGGTGACGCCCCCGCGGCGCGGCGGCGGGGTGGACCCGGCGGTGCTCTATGCCTGCGCGCTCACCGGCGTCGACGAGCTGTACGCGGTCGGCGGGGCGCAGGCGGTCGCGGCGCTGGCCTACGGCACGCCGACCATCGCGCGCGTCGACAAGATCGTCGGACCCGGAAACGTCTACGTTACCGAGGCCAAGCGGCAGGTGTTCGGCGTGTGCGGGATCGAGGGGCTCGCCGGACCCTCCGAAGTGCTGGTCGTCGCCGACGATTCGGCCTCCGCGGAGCTGGTCGCGGGCGAACTGGTGGCGCAAGCCGAGCACGATCTCTTGGCGCGCGTCGCCGCGGTGTCGGGCGACCGCGCGCTCTTGGAGCGGGTCGGCGCGCTGCTCGACGGCCCGTTCGGGCGCGCCAGCGGCCGCGACGCGATCGTCGGGCCGGTACTCGATGAGCGCACCTGGCTGATCCACGCGGCGGACGAGGAGCAGATGCTGACCGTCATCGATCGCTTCGCGCCGGAGCACCTCTCGCTGATGGTGCACGATCCGTACGCGTGGGTGCCGAAAATTCGCCGCGCCGGCGCGATCTTTGTCGGGTCGGCGACGCCGGTCGCCGCCGGCGACTACCTGGCCGGGACCAATCACACGTTGCCGACTTCCGGCGCGGCGCGGTTCTCGTCGGGCTTGCACACGGCGGATTTTCTGCGCACCATGACGCTGGTGGAGAACTCGCAAGCTCGCATGCACGCCGACGCGCCGGTTCTGGCGGCGTTGGCCGACTTCGAGGGACTTCCCGCGCACGCGCGCACGGCGCGGATGCGCGGCGGCGAATGAGCGCCGAGGGTGCCTCGGCCGTGGTGCAGCCGGCGACGCGGATTCGTTTCGTCGCGCTCGATCTCGACGGGACGCTGATCGGCGCAGACCTCACCTTGCGCCCGCGGGTCCGCGCAGCCGTCGCCGCGGCGCTCGCCCGCGGCGTCGCCGTGACGATCGTAACCGGCCGCATGTTCGCCGCCACGAAGCCGTACGCGCAGGCGCTCGGGATCAACGCGCCGATCGTCTGCTACCAAGGCGCCGGAATCTTCGACGTCGCGAACGGCACCACGATCCGGCAGATCCCGGTGCGGCCCGACGTCACGCGGGAAGTGCTCGATTGGGCCCACGAGCGCGGCGTGCACGCGCAGTGTTACGCCGACGACACGCTGTATCTCGAAGCGATCAACCGGTTTTCGGAACGCTACACCGCGCTGGCGCGGGTCGAGCCGGTCGTCGTGCCGTCGCTGCGGGCCGCGTTCGCCGACCGGCCGACGATCAAGATCGTGCTGGTCGACGATCCGGGGCCCAGCGAAGCGCACTTGCGCGATCTGCGTGCGCTGCTCGGCGATCGCGCGTATCTCACCCGCAGCAATCCCGATTTCGTCGAAGTGATCGATCCGCACGTCGACAAGGGCGAGGCGTTGCGGTTCGTCGCCGGCCGGCTGCGCATTCCGCTCGACGAGACGCTCGCGGTCGGGGACGCCTGGAACGACGTCCCGCTGCTCGACGCGGCCGCGATCGGCGTCGCGATGGGCTCGGCACCGCCGGAGTTGCTTTCGCGCGCCGATGCGGTCGTCGCCGACGTCGCGCACGACGGGGTCGCCGAAGCGCTCGAACGGTACGTGCTGGCGTGAAGTCGGGGACGCGCTCCCGCTCGCGTCCGCTCGGCCGGCGAAAGCCCTCGGTGGCAGCGCGCATCAGGCCCTTTTGGATTTTGATGTCGGTGGCCGCGATCGTACTGGTCGCCGCCGGGGCCTGGCTCGTGCAGGCGCCTTGGTTTCGGATCGCGCGCGTGAATGTCAACGTGCCGCTCGAGTCGCCGGTGACGGCCGACGACGTGCTGGGCGCGGCCGGCGTCGCGCGCGGTCTGAACCTCTGGCTCCTCAACACCGGGGCCATCGCGCACCGGATCGAGGCGATCCCCTATGTCGATGTCGCCACGATCGATCGGGCGCAGGTTCCGGCGCCGTCCGTCGAGTTGAACATCACGCTGCGCCGTCCGACGGCCTGCATTCGTGCCGGCGACGCCGTGGTCACGATCGACGCGACCGCGCGGGTGCTGCAGACCGGTTGTGCGCTCGCGGCGGCGGCACGCATCGACGCCGGCGCGGCAACGGTGCCGGCTCCCGGCGGAACGATCGCCGATCCCGATCTGTCGCGGCTGCTCGCCGACGCGAACATTCTCGCCGCCGCGGATCTGGGCATTCGCACCCTCGGCCGCGACCATTGGGGCGGTTTGGAGGCCGTCGACGTGTCCGGTATCCGGCTCCGGTTCGGGTCCGACGACGATCTTGCCAAGAAGGCCGCGCTGGTGGCACCGGTCCGGGCCGGCGTCGGGCCGTCGCGGCTTATCCGGAGCATCGACCTTCGCGCTCCGGGGACGCCGATCGTCGTTTTCCGCTGAAGCCTATCCACCGCGCTGTGGAGAGCGATCTGTGGATGACTGTGGACGATTTTGTAGGTATCCCTGACTTCGCCCACAATATATAGTGTCGCAAGTGAAGGCGGGGACGGATGGCTAGAGGCGAGACGATCGCCGGCCTGGACATCGGCACGACGAAAACGTGTGCCGTTATCGCCGCGTCCGGCGTCGACGGTCTGGAGATCCTGGGCATCGGCGAGGCGCCCTCGACGGGGATGCGCAAAGGGGTCGTGACCGACCTCGAGGAGACCGTGCGTGCCATCGAGGCTGCGACGGAACGCGCCGAGCGGATGGCCGGCGTTCATGTCTCCCACGTCTACGTCGGCGTGACCGGCGAGCACATGCAATCGACGAACAATCGCGGCGTCGTTGCGGTCACCGGGGAGGACCGCGAAGTGATCGCGCCCGACGTCAAACGCGTCGTCGACGCTTCGAAGATCATCAACCTCGCGGCCGATCGCCAGATCATCCACGCGCTGCCGCGGCACTACACGATCGACGGACAGGACGGCGTCACCGATCCGGTCGGCATGAGCGGCGGGCGGCTCGAGGTCGACACGCACATCGTGACCGGCGGCGCGAGTTTCATCGCGAACGTCCTCAAGTGCGTGCACCGGGCCGGGCTCGAGACTGCAGGCATCGTGTTCGAACCGCTGGCGTCGTCGGCCGCCACCTTATTGCCCGAAGAGAAACACGTCGGGGTCGTGCTGCTCGACGTCGGCGGCGGCACGACCGACATCGCGGTCTTCGTCGGCGGCGGCGTCGTGCATTCGGCGACCATTCCGGTCGGCGGTAACATTCTGACCAACGATATCGCGCTCGGCTTGAAGACGACGTTCGCCGAAGCCGAGAACGTCAAGCGCATCTACGGCTCGGGGCTGCTGCGCGCCGATGAAGAGGACCAGAGCTTCGCGGTCAAGACCCTCGACGGACGCAGCACACGCGATGTGACCTCGTCGCAACTGCGCGCGATCGTGGTGCCGCGCGTGCTCGAGATCTTCCGCTTGGCGAAGGCCAACATCGTCGATCGTATTCCGCGCGATCAAGTGTTGGGCGAGGTCGTGATCACCGGCGGCGGCGCGCACCTGCGCGGAATCGAGACCGCGGCCGCGGACGTGTTCGGCCTTCCGGTGCGGATCGGCGTTCCGTCGACGATCGCCGGTCTGACCGACGCGGTGCGGCAGCCCGAATACGCGACGGCGGTCGGCCTGGTCCTGTTCGGTCCGCGCGGGGAACAGATGCCGCACCTCAACGGTCACGGCAGCGGCAGTTTCGGTAAACTGTGGACGTGGTTCACGTCGATTTGGAACTAAGTGGATCCGACTCCCTCGCAGCCTTCGCGAGTGCGGCCTCGCCGCAAGCCCGCGGCGGCTACCCCTACGCTCTTCCCGGAGGAACAGGCGACAATGGCTGACGCGAAACGGTTCGTCCCCGAGCATGCAGCGACGATCAAGGTGATCGGCCTGGGCGGCGGCGGCTGCAATGCGATCAATCGCATGGTGGAGGCCGGTTTGAGCGGCGTCGATTTCTACGCCATCAACACCGATGTCCAAGCGCTGCGCTCGAGCAAGACCAACAACACCGTGCAGATCGGGAGCGGGCTGACGCGCGGGCTGGGTGCGGGAGCGAACCCGAACATCGGACGCGAGGCGGCCGATGAGTCACGCGAGGATCTGGCCATGATTCTCGATGGCGCCGACTTGGTGTTCATCACCGCCGGCATGGGGGGCGGCACCGGAACCGGCGCGGCGCCCATCGTCGCCGAACTGGCGCGCGAATCCGGCGCGCTCACGGTGGCGGTCGTCACCAAGCCGTTCGCGTTCGAAGGTCGCAAGCGCATGCAGGCAGCCGAACGCGGCATCGCCGACCTCGAATCGAAGGTCGACACGCTGATCACGATCCCGAACGAACGCATCCTCCAGATCATCGAAAAGAAGACGCCGCTCAACGAAGCGTTCACCTTCGCGGACGACGTGCTGCGGCAGGGCATTCAGGGGATCAGCGACCTGATCACGCAGCCGGGCCTGATCAACCTCGATTTCGCCGACGTCAAGACGATCATGACCGACGCCGGCTCGGCGATGATGGGGATCGGCGAAGGCTCCGGTGAGCACCGTGCCGCCGATGCCGCCCAAAAAGCGATCGCGTCGCCGCTGCTCGAGACGACGATCGAAGGCGCGCGGGGCGTGATCTTCAACATCACCGGCGGCCTCGACATGTCGATGTACGAGGTCAACGAGGCGGCCGAGATGATTGCACGAGCCGTCGACAGCGAAGCGCAGATCATCTTCGGCGCGTCGATCGATCCGACGCTGAACGGCAAGGTGCGGGTGACCGTACTCGCCGCGGGCTTCGGCAACCGTGTGCCGCGCGCGTCGGTCGGTTCGCTCTCGGGGCCGATCGAATTCGACAAAGTCTCGCCCGTCAACATGGAAGATATCGAGGTTCCCGCCTTTCTGCGCTATCGCAGCTGACGCACGCGCCCGCAACGGGGCGAGCCGTGCATGACCGATCGTCCCGCCGTTCCGCAGCCGCTGCGGATAGCGGCCGTCCTGCTGACCCTGGTGATCTTCGTGGGCACCGCGGGCTACGTCGTCCTCGAGGGATGGTCGTGGTTCGACGCGTTCTACATGACGGTCACGACGATCACAACGGTCGGCGACGGTCAGCCGGCGCCGCTGGGTCGCGCCGGCAAGGTGTGGACCGTGGTCGTGGTCGTGGTCGGGTTCGCCGTCCTGACCTATACCGTGCTCGCGTTGATGGCGTACGTGATCGAAGGCCAGTTGGGACGGGTCTTCGAGGGCCAGCGCATGCGGCGGCGGATCCGTAGGATGAACGGCCACCTCATCCTGTGCGGTTTCGGACGCGTCGGGCGGGCGATCGCGCACGAGTTTGCGGAGGAAGGCGTCGATTTCGTCGTCGTCGACAGCGATGAGGAGTCGCTCGAGCAGGCCGTCCGCGATGGGATCACGGTGGTTCGCGGCAACGCCGCCGACATCGAGACGCTCAAGGCCGCCGGTGTCGAGCGCGCGCGCGCCTTGGTGACGGCGGTCGACAACGACGCCGACAACCTGTACGTGACGCTCTCCGCGCGCATCGTCAAACCGGATCTGTCATCGTCGCGCGCGCGAACCGGGCCGACGCCGAACCCAAACTTCGCTTAGCGGGTGCCAACCGGGTCGTCTCACCGTACGTCATCGGCGGCCGGCGGCTGGCCACGCTCGCGATGCGACCGACGGCGGTCGAATTCATCGACACCATCCTCTCCGCCAGCAACGGCGAGCTGATGCTCGAAGACATGACGATTCGCAACGACTCGCCCTGGGTCGGGCAGACCCTCGTCAAGCTCGTTCCCGAAGCGGATGCGGCGCTGGTACTGGCGATCAAACGCGCCGGCGTCATGCTGTTTCGGCCGGCGATCGCGACGGTGCTGCAGGGCCAGGATGAACTGGTCGTCGCCGGTCCGCCCGAAGCCGTCCGCGAGCTCGAAGACCGGGTGCGCTGAGCGGATCGCTCCAGGGACGCACGCATGCGCGCGCCAACATCCCTGCGTGAGCACCACGGTTACCGATGACACGGCCGCACGGGCGATCGAGATCCGGCGCGAGATTCACCGGCATCCCGAGCTCGGTTTCGAAGAACACAACACCCAGGCGATCGTCGAGCGCGAGTTGTCGGCGCTGGGTATCGAACACCGCCGCGTCGCGGCGACGGGCGTGGTCGGCGTCGTGCGCGGCGCGCTGCCCGGGCACGTGAGCGGTCTGCGGGCCGACATGGACGCGCTGCCGATCAACGAGGATTCCGGCGAGGCCTGCAGTTCGCAGGTCGCCGGCAAGATGCACGCCTGCGGACACGACGCGCATACGGCGATGCTGCTCGGCGCGGCGCGCGAGCTCCAACGCACGCGCGACACGCTGCACGGGAGCGTCGTGCTGCTGTTCCAGCCGGCCGAGGAAGGGCCCGGAGGGGCGCTGCCGATGATCGAGGCCGGCGCGATGGACGATCCCAAGATCGAAGCCGTCGCGATGCTGCATGTCGACAGCCGCCTGGCGACCGGAACGATCGGCATCACGCCCGGGCCCGTCAATGCTGCGGCCGACGAATTCCACCTGACGATTCGCGGCAAGGGCGGTCACGGCGCGGCGCCGCACAAAGCGATCGATGCGATCCCGTGCGCGGCTGCGACCGTTCTCGCGCTGCAAAACATCGCCGCACGCGAGACCGATCCGTTGTCGACGATCGTCGTGACGATCGGGACGATCGACGGCGGCTACCGGAACAACGTCATCGCCGACATCGTGAAGATGAGCGGCACCGTGCGCACGCAGGATCCGGCCTTGCGCGAGGGCGTCGAGGCCAAGCTGCGGCGTATCGTCGACGGCGTGGCGGCTGCCTACGGCGCGCAGACCTCGCTCGAGATGCTGTACGGCTATCCACCGGTCGTGAACGATCCGGCGTTGTCCGCGGCCTTCGCAAGCTACGCGCAGGAAGAGGTCGGCCTCCCGGTGAGCGCGCCGCCGCCGACCATGGGCGGCGAGGATTTCGCGTACTTCGCGCAGCGCGCCCCGGGGCTGATGATGCGGTTGGGCATTTACAACGAGGCGCGCGGCTCCGTGCACGCCGGACACAGCCCGCAGTTCCGGCTCGACGAAGAAGCGATCCCCACCGGCATCCGGACCCTGGTCGCCTTCGCACGGGCGGTCGGCGACGGCTCGGTGCCGCTGGCCTGAGGCACGCGGCCCCCGTCCCCGCAATCCCCGCTGTCCCCACACTACGCCTAGTGGCGTCTGTGGAGGAAGTGCACAATATCTTGTGGTTTGCGGCAGGGCGCACCGAAGCGCGGCAGCGAACACCCGAGTCCATGGTTTCGTCGTCCGTGTCCGCCGACCGGCCGTCGCCACGGGCCCTCCATCGCAGCCAGGATCTGAGTTCGGATGCGCGGACCGCGTTCGAACTGGCCTGCGAAGTTGAGAAATGGCCGGTCTGGCTGTCCTTCGTTCGCAGCGCGCGCCGGATCGAGGGCGCGCGCGCTCTCGGCCCCGGCTCCGAGGTTGCGATCCGGTCGAGCGTCGCCGGCAGCGCCGAGGAGCTCTTCGAGGTCGACCGCTTCATCGTCGGACACCAGCTCTCGCTGGTTGGCGCCTTCTCGGTCCGGCGGCGTATCGATATCCGCATCGAGCAGAAGTCCGAGCGCTGCCGGGTCGTCGTCCGGGTTGACTATCCGACCTACGGCGGAGTGCTCGGCAACCTGCTCGATCGCTTCACCCGCCGACGTAAGCTTCACGCACAGCTCGATTCAGCGCTGATCCACTTCAAAGGCTTATGCGAGTTCGACCGGGAGGCCGTGGCGCTGGCCGACTTCTAGCACTCGTTGACGGTGTCTGCTAACATGGGTACACTGCTGCGAGACCCCCGCCGCCCGGAGAACCGCGTGCCCCTGTACGATTACCGCTGCAAAACATGTCAGAAGACGACCGAAGTCCGCCACGGTTTCGGCGAGACGTTCCAGGGCGTTTGCCCCGCGTGCGGCGGCCCCATGGCGCGTGTCTTCAACGCCGCCGGCATCGTCTTCAAGGGGTCGGGATTCTACGTCAACGATTCACGCGCCGCAGCCTCGAAGGCCGCGAAAGCGTCGAAGCCCGCGGATAACGCAGCGTCGAAACCCGCTGACGGTGCAGCGCCGGCATCTGATGCGGCGCCGAGCCCCGAGAAGAGTGCGGCGCCGAGCGCAGCGGAATCGAGCACACCAGCCGCCGGCGGCGCGAAAAAGAGCGACACCGCCGCGTAGGTGGAGAGCAGCGTTAGCGCCGCGGCCTGGTGGACGATCCTGGGGATCGTCGTAGCCGTCGCGATCATCGCCGGCGTCCTCCTCGCACGCGCGGGGCGCGAAGTGCTGCGCATCCGCAAACGCCTCGAAGCATACGCCGACCTTCCGATTGTCGCCGCGGTCGCGCAGGCCGAGGTCGACGCCGGCCGGCTCGAAGTCGCATTGGTGCAGATCGAGCCCCTGATCGCACGCGCCGAGGCCGCGCTGTCCGCACTGCGGCGCGGACCGATTCCGCCCGAAGTTGCCGGCAGCGTCGCGTTCGTCAGTGCGGAACTGCGCGAGCTGCGCGAACTGACGATCTAAGCCGGGATGCGCCGCGCGAGGGTCCCCTTACTCGCGCGCCAATAGAAGCGGGGGTCGACTCGCTCGGCCCAACGGCATTTTGCGAGCAGACGGTAAGGAGAACGCAATGGTACACGGCACCTCGCAGCGCCTCAAGACGATCGCGCTGGTACTTGGCTCAGGTCTGGTGGGATCGCTTCTGACCGGGACGGCCCTCGCGCAGCAAGACAACATGATCAACGCGCGCGCTTCCATCAATCAGGGCATCGGCTATCTTCAGGCGGCGGTGCCGGACAAGGGCGGACATCGCGCCAACGCGATCCGTCTCGCCCACCAAGCCGTGCGCGAGATCAATCTCGGCATCGGATACTCGAACACGCATTGAGCCGCAGCGTCGGCACGCGAAGAAAAGGGAGGCCGGGTTTACGCCGGTCTCCCTCTTTGCATCTGGGGAAGGTGGGACTCGAACCCACATGAGCTCACACTCGGTCGCTTTTGAGGCGACTGCGTCTACCGTTTCGCCACTTCCCCGGGTGCGCGGGCCGTCATCGGGTTCGCGCTAACCCAATCCCGCTCCGCCTGCGCGAAGGCGCGCGCTGCGTCGACCGACACTGCGGGCGCGAAGGCGTACACGACGCGGTGCCACGTGCCGAGCCGCATCACCAGGCTCAAAGTACCCGTACTCCGGTAGCGTGTCCAGGACGCGCGCTCGACGTCGCCGGGTTTCCATGACACGACCGTCACGCCTCCGCTACCGGCGCGGTAGGATGCCGCAATCCCGCTGCGTCCGCTGTCGCGCGGTGGGAAGAGTTCGATATCTCCGCCTTCCGCGACGAACAAACCCGGCAGCGACGAACGCTGGACGGCCCGAACGAGAGGCGGCTCGTTTGCGGCCACGATCGTCACGCGTTCATCGACGATGAGGCGACGGCTGCTGGGCTCGAGCGTGAGAATGCGGTCGTAGGTGACGGGCCGGCGCGCGGCGACGTCGGCGTAGTGAAGATGGACGACCGCGCGCGCCCCGCTCTCGACGATCGTCGCCGCGTACCGTCGCTGCGCCGTGCCGTTCGGATACCCGTGGGTATACGCCGCGATGTAGTCGCGCTCGCTCGGCGGCTGCGCCGGTATCAGGTCGTCGCGCAGCGCGCCGGTCGCATCGGTGGCGTTGTTCGCGGCGGGTCGGCCGTTCGCGTCGCCGAGTTCGATGAGACGGCCCCCTCCGTCGGGGCTGAGGATCGCCCGAAGATGCTCGTTCTGCATGACGATCGTTCCGGCGCCATCGCCGAACACGTCGGCACGGATCGCGAACGACCGCCCGAGCGGCCACGCCGCGCCGGCCGCGGCCGGGTCGGGCCACGGGAGCTGGGATAGTTCAACATACGCATTCGGCGCAAGACGGATACCGGGAAGCCACGGCGGTGAAGCCGATCGGAACGTCGCGTGCCCGAGGTCCGTGAGCTTCTGGACGAACGCTCGCTGCGAACCGTCCGCTTCGACCACCAATCCGCGGCCTGATTCTACCGCTGCAGTGACGGTGCGCCCCCGAATGACAGCCTCGACGCTGCACGGCGCGCGGCTTCCCGGAAGGACCGTCAGCTGACCCTCGCCGAGCAGCAGGGGGCATGTCGACGCAGCGAGGACATCTCCCGGCGAAAATCCGGGCGTCGTCGAGAGGTCGACGTGAAGCGGCAGCAGCAACGCCGAGCGTGGGGCTACGGTGACTGCGGGCAGCGTATACGTCTGCCCGGCCGCCGCATAAGTCACTGGGCCTATCGCTGCAACGCCGCGCGACCAATTCCGCAGGTCCACGAAGACCGCGCGCGGGCCGGCGAGGACGGCGGCGTCGACGGTCGAATGGCGCCGTCCCGGCGGCGCCGCCGTCAGGACGGTTCCGTGACCGCTGCGAAACAGCCGCAGGTTGGCTGCGGCCACCAGTGACAGCTGCGCCGAGATAGCGCGCGGCACCACCAGGGTCGCAACGGGTGGAAGCGGCGCGCGAAGATCGACGAGTCGGCACGAATGGCCGCTTCGGCGGCAGCGCCCCAATTCACGTGTCGTGCGGTCGGTGAGGGCGCGGATCTCGATCGGCGACAGGGTGCGCGCGTAGTCACCGGCGAGCCACGCGATCGCCGTGTCGTACACCGGGGTCGTATCGGCGAGCAGCCGCCCGTACCCAACCGCCGCGGCGGCATTTTGGTCGGTGTTGCCGACGCCGCTTACGAGTGACCCGAACGACGCGGTCGGGGCGTAGCGCGAACCCTTCGAGAGATCGCTCAATCCGAGCGCGGCGTCCCAGTTGTAGAGGGCGTTCGAAAACGGTGCCTCCCATCCGAACGGCGCCAGCGTGTCTTGCATCGGAAAATCCACCACGCCATGCACGCCGAGGGCGAGCAGTTCGTGCAGTGCCAGCTCGGTGTTGCTGGGGTCGGCTGGACGCGGCTGCGGATCTTCGGGCGGTGCGAGCCAGCCGGCTTGGAATTCGCTTTGCGCCGGGGGGCCGCGCCGGTTCGTCGCCAGCAGCAGGGTCGCGAAGTCGAGGCCGGCGCGGTCGTGCTCGCCGATGCTGAAAGCATCGCTCTGATACCAGTTTCCCATCGTCCAGACCGGCGACGAGGCCGGTACGCGCATTTCGTAGGTGTTGATGAAAGTCGGCGTCACCGGTCCGACAACTGCGCGCGCCTGCGCCTCGAGCCAGGTCAGATAGTGCTGGAGGTGCGGCGCCGGATAGGTTCGGTTGTCAATGTACGCGCCCTGATCGTCGTCGAGCGCGACGGCGAGGACGAGATCGGCGACCGGTCGGAACTCGGCCAGCGCACGATGGAGCCAACGGGCGGCGTACCGAAGGTGCGTGCGATTGCTCATCCATTCGGCGGCAGCGTCGTCGCTGTGCGCGTTCTGCAAGGTAGCAGTCGCGGGGTAGCGGCCGTCGAGTACGTCGCGCAGCGGCATGTCATACGCGGGCCGGATCAAGAGCCACGCGGGATACCCGCCGTTGCGCCACTCGTTGCGAATGACCGGGCCGGGGCGGACGATGAGGTGGAAGTTGAGTTCGCGCGCGAACTGCAGCACCAGCTGCAGATTGCGTCGCGGGTTGGTGTGCCCGTCGAAGTCGAAGTCGCCGTCCGCCACTTCGTGCCAGTTCCACGGCACGTAGAGGTCGAGCGTGTTGGCCCCGAGCTGCTTCATCGCAAGCATCGAGGAGCGCCACTCCTCGGGCGGGATGCGCTCGTAGAAGAACGCCCCGCCCCAGAAGAAGAACGGTTTGCCGTCGACGAGCAGCTGGGGGTTGCCGTTCTGATGGACGATCGCGGCGTGGCCGAACGCCGGCGCCGGTGTCGCGCGTGCGGCGGCGGCAGGACGCGCTACGGCGACCATCAGAGCGAGGCCGAGTACTTCCAGGCTGCGCAGGCGCGCGCGAAGGTTCATTCGAAACGCCTTCGCCGTCCGGTGAACGAACTCTCGTCCTTGCTCGGGTTGCGCGGCACGCTGCGCATCGATACCATCGACAGCCCGGCGCTGCGCGATAACCCGCTCGGCGATCCGTCGACGCGTCCGCTGGCGGTCTACACGCCGCCGGGGTATGACGCCGAAGGATCGCAGCGCTATCCCGTCTTGTATTGCCTGCACGGCTATACGGGCGACGTCGCCGCGCTCGTGGGGGCGCGCGCCTGGGAGACCAACGTCGTCCAGTGGATCGATCGCCTGATCGCGAACGAAACGATGCCGGCGGCGATGCTGGTCGTCGTCGATGGGTTCACGCGGCTGGGCGGCTCGCAGTACGTCGATTCGGTGCATAACGGTGCGTACGCGACCTACACCGTGCGCGACGTGATCGGACAGGTCGATGCGGCCTACCGGACCATCGCCGCCGAAGGCGGGCGCGCCGTGCTCGGCAAGTCGTCGGGTGGCTTCGGCGCACTGCACCTCGCGCTGACCTATCCGGGCACCTTCGCGGCCTTCGCCTCGCACAGCGGTGACGCGTATTTCCGCTACGCCCACCCGCGCTCGTTTCCGTCCGCGCAACGGACGCTTGAACAATTCCCGTCGATGCAGGCGTTCGTCGAAGAGTTCGAACGCCGGCCGAAGCGGCCGCAACACTTCTACGAGACGATCGAGATGCTCGGCTACGCGGCGGCATACTCGCCGCTGGAGGCCCGGGCATTCGCGTTTGCCCTGCCATTCGACCGTGCGACCGGTGCGCTCGATCAATCCGTCTGGGAGCGATGGCTCGCCTACGATCCCTGCGAACGTGTGAAGGAAGGCTACGCGGCGCTGGCGCGGCTGCGGCTTCGCTACCTGGACTGCGGGCGCCGCGACGAGTACGGGCTCGATATCGGCGCCCGCGTGTTCACGCAGCGCTGCCGTGAGGCGGGACTCGAGGTTCGCCACGAAGAGTTCGACGACGACCATCGCAACGTCGGCTACCGCTACGCGGTCTCGCTCCCCGCGCTGGCCGACGTCCTCGACCGCGCCTAACCCTCGTTTTTCAAGCCGTGGGTGCGCCGGCGCTTTGGGTGGCGGGGATGCGGTCGGGGTTGGGTGGATCACCGATGCCGGGGTCGGCGGGAGCGCCGGCCTCGTAGCGGGTCGCGTCGAGCGCCTGACGCAGGTCGGCTATCAGATCGCGCGCGCTCTCGAGACCGACGGAGAGCCGCAGCAAGCCGTCGGTGACGCCGCGCCGCTCGCGCTCTTCCTTCGGGATCGCACCGTGCGTCATGCGCGCCGGATGCGTGATCAGCGACTCGACCCCACCCAGGCTCTCGGCCAGCGAGAAGAGTCGCGTGCGCTTGGCCAGATCGAGGGCCCGCGATTCCGGGCCATGCAGCGTGAACGATACCATCCCGCCGAAGCCGCGCATCTGACGGCGCGCCAGCTCGTGCTGGGGATGCGTGGTCAGTCCCGGGTACATGACGCCGGCGACGTCGTCGCGCTCGGAGAGGAAGGTCGCGACGGCCTGCGCGTTGCGTTCGTGCTCGCGCATCCGCACCGCTAACGTCTTGGCGCCGCGCATGGTCAGGAACGCGTCGAACGGCCCCGGAACGCCGCCGACGGCGTTCTGGTGGAACTTGATCGACTCGGCGAGCGCCGCATCGTTCGTGATCGCGATTCCGCCGACGACGTCACTGTGCCCGCCGATGTACTTGGTCGTCGAGTGCACGACGACATCAGCGCCAAGCGCGAGCGGCGACTGGAAATAGGGCGTGGCAAACGTGTTGTCGACCGCGACGATCATCCCCGTCCGGCGGAGGCCTGCGACCGCCGCAATGTCGATCAGCCGCAGCAGCGGGTTGGTCGGCGTCTCGAGCCACAGCATCTTCGTGGTGGGCTGCAGAGCCTCGCGCACGCGCTCGAGGCTGGTCATGTCGACGTAGGTGAAGCTGAGCCCGTAGCGGGTGAGCACGCGCGAGAACAACCGGTAGGTGCCGCCGTACAAATCGTCGCTGACGACGACGTGATCGCCGGCCGAGAGCAGGTTCATCACCGCCGACGTGGCGGCCATCCCCGAGGCGAAGGCTGAGGCGAACTGCGCCTCTTCGAGCGCGGCGAGCTGCGTCTCGAGCGCCAGACGAGTCGGGTTGACGGTGCGCGAATAATCGAAGCCCTTGTGCTCGCCGACCGCCGGCTGGGTGTAGGTGGAGGTTGCGTAGATCGGAACGATCGTGGCGCCGGTGGTCGGATCGGCGTCTTGACCGGCATGGATAGCGCGCGTCGCGAAGTCCACCTTACGGAACCTGCGCCGAAAGGAACGAAATCACGTCCTGCCGGGTGACGACCCCGACCGGCTTGCCGGCGTCGGTCACGACGATGGCGTGATTGGCCATCGTGAGCAGCTTGTAGGCGATCCCGACTTCCGAATCGTGCTCGAGCATCGGGAACGCTCGTCCCATGACTTCCCCGACCGGCTTGTGCATGATGTCGGCGTGGTCGAACACGGCCTGCATCACGGCGACGTCGTTCACCGAGCCGACGACCTCGTCGTCGCGCATGACCGGCAGCTGCGAGATCTCGAAGCGCCGCAGCAGATCGAGCACTTCCTTTACCGTCTGGGCTTCGGTGACGGTGATCATCGGCGGCAGCGGTTCCTTCGTGCGCAGCACGTCGCCGACGGTGTCCTTGCGCCGGTCATCTTCGAGGAAGCCGTTCGCGTGCATCCACTCGTCGTTGAAGATCTTCGACATGTAGCCGCGCCCGGAGTCGGGCATCATCACGACCATGATCGCCTCCGGCGGCAGATCCTTCGCGATGCGGATCGCGGCCGCGACCGCGGTACCGGACGATCCGCCCACCAAAAGACCCTCCTCGCGCGTAATGCGGCGCGCCATGAGGAAGCTCTCCTTGTCGGTGATGCGCAGGATCTTGTCGATCACGCGCATGTCGACGGTCTGCGGCAGATAACTCATGCCGATGCCCTCGACCTTGTACGATTTGGGTGTGTCGCCGCTGTAGATCGAGCCCTCGGGGTCGGCGCCGACCACCACGATCTGCGGATTCTTTTCCTTGAGATAGCGCGCGGTCCCGGAGATCGTGCCGCCGGTGCCCATGCCGCTGACGAAGTGCGTGATCGTCCCCGCGGTCTGCTCCCAGATCTCGGGCCCGGTCGTCGCGTAGTGCGCGCCGGGGTTTTGCGCATTGTGCCACTGGTCGGGTTGAATCGCGCCCGGGATCTCGGCCGTGAGACGGTTAGCGACCCCATAGTACGACTCCGGCGAGTCGTTGGGCACGTTCGTCGGCGTCACCACGACCTCGGCCCCGTAGGCCTTGAGCAGGTCGATCTTTTCTTTCGACATCTTGTCGGGCATGACCAGAATGCAGCGGTACCCGCGAATCGCGGCCGCCATCGCCAGGCCGGTACCGGTGTTGCCGGAGGTGGCTTCGATGATGGTGGCGCCGGCTTTGAGGATCCCGCGGCGCTCGGCGTCTTCGATCATGGCAACTGCCGGGCGGTCCTTCACCGAGCCGCCCGGGTTGACGTACTCGACCTTGGCCAGCACCAGACACGGCGCGCCGTCGATGACGCGATTCAGCTGTACCAGCGGCGTGTGGCCGACGGCCTCGAGCGCGTTGCGATAGTACGTCAGCCCGGCGGCGGGGCGTGGTTCGGTGATCGCCATGACCCGTTCGCGTTCCGCAACTTTCGGGGCGCTGCCTGCGTCAGAGGAAGTGTTACGCCCGTGCATTTCCGAGGGAGACATGGCGACCGATTTCCGTAACGGTGAATTTCCGCGTCCGGGGCGCGAAGCGCTCGACGGTTACCTCTGGCTGGCCCGGGTTTTCGACAAGGCCCGCGCCGCGCGCAACGGTACGATCTTCGACTACATCTACCCCTGTCCGATGGACCGCGGCGTATTCGACCGGTGGGGAATCACCGCGCGCGTTTTCGATGCCGCGCTCGAGAATGCGCACAACGACGACGAGATTCTGGCCTGGATCAAGGCGCGCGTCCCTGCCGACCGGCGCGACGACGCCAACGGCTGGCTGCTCGAAGAGAAGAGCGCCAATCTCGACCGCCAGGACGAAGAAGAGGGCGTCGTCGTCGCCTAGCGGAACCGCGGCCGCGTGAGCACATCGCGCGCCCGTTTCGTTTTCGCGGCCATGTTTGCCGCGTGTCTCGCCGCCTGCGGCGGCCCGCTCATTCCGCCCGCGCAGAACTACGGTACGATCACCGGGCGCGCTTTCGACAGCAGCACGAACCAGCCGGTCGCGGGGGTCGTGGTCACGGTCGATACGATCTTGACCGCCGCCACGGGCAGCGACGGCTCGTACAAGATCCTCAATATCCCGCTCGGGTCGTACAGTCTGATTGCTTCGGCGCCGCAGGGCTACCAGGTCGGCGCGCTCCCGTACGCGTCGGGCTCGATCTCTGCGGGGCAAACGATCCCGATCGATATCCCGCTTACGAAACAGTAGTTGCGCGTCGTCATCGCGCCGGACAAGTTCAAGGGCAGCCTCGACGCCGCCGGCGTGGCCGCGGCCCTAGCGGCCGGCGTGCACGACGTTGTCCCCGGCGCGCACTGCGAGCTGGTGCCGATGGCCGACGGGGGTGACGGGACCGTCGCCGCCTTCGTTGCCGGCGGAGCCGCAGCGGTTCGCGTGGTCGTCCCGGGACCGCAGGGACAGCCAGTGCAGGCCGAGTATGCGCGCGACGGCGACACCGCGATCATCGAGATGGCTGCTGCCTCGGGGCTCGGCGTCGACCCCGCCCGCGAGCCGCTGCGAGCGTCGACCGAGGGCACGGGCGCGCTGGTGCGCGACGCGCTCGACCACGGGGCGCGACGCATCGTAATCGGCATCGGGGGCAGCGCGACGACCGACGGCGGCGCCGGCGCGCTGGCGGCGCTGGGGGCGCGCTTTTACGACGCGGCCGGGACGCCGCTCGACGCGACGCCGGTGGCGCTGGCGACCGTCGCCCGCATCGATCTGGCCGGACTCGACACGCGCCTGCGCGAGGTCGATCTGGCCGTCGCGTGCGACGTCGACAACCCGCTCTTGGGACCGACAGGCGCGGCCGCGATCTACGGTCCCCAGAAGGGCGCCCGGCCCGATGACGTTGCCTTCCTCGAGCGCGTGCTCGGCCGCCTCGCCGACGCGATGCAGGTGGCGACCGGGAACGATCTTCGGGACCTCCCGGGTGCCGGTGCCGCCGGCGGTTTGGGATGGGCCCTGGCGAGCGCGTGCGGCGCGAGGCTCGAGCGCGGCGTTACGCTGGTCGCCGAAGTGCGCGGTCTGGCCGAGGCGCTGAATGGCGCCGATTGGTGCTTTACCGGCGAAGGCCGCATCGACGCCCAGACGCTGCACGGAAAGGTCGTCGTCGGTGTGGCCGAGTTCGCAGCGCGAGCCGGCGTTCCGGTGGTGGCCTTTGGCGGAAGCGTGGATCTCGACGCCGAGCGCGAGCTGCGCGCGCACGGTGTGTCCTGCGTGCCGATCGCCCCAGGCCCGATGCCCTTCGAGGTCGCGATACGCGAAACGGCTGCGAACCTGCGCGCGGCCGCAGCACGCGTAGCACGTCTGCTCAGCGCCGCGTCGGGCCGCTACACCGCTTCGTAGCGCGCGAACGCAACGACGCGTCCGTTCCGATAGACGAACCACATTTCGCTTTCCGACATCACCGGGTTGCGCGGAATGTAGCGAACGACGTCCGTGCCGCACGACGTGCGCTGCGCGCGGGCGGGTCCGAGCACGCGCTCGACGGCGCTACGCAGGCTTCCCAGACCTAAACCTTCGGCCGTCCTCGGTGCCGCCGGGAGCGTTGCGAGGACGCCGGGCGTCTCGCCGGCCTCACCGACAACCGCGCTGAAAGCAGACTCGTCCGGCTCGCTGCCGGCGTGAAGCGTCACCGCGTGCTCGGCCGGGACCGATTCCAGGACGTAGACGTACCCGTGCGGCCCGCGCGCCACGAGCGGTGGGTGCTCGCCGAACGTCGTGAACGAGGCGCGGTCGAAATGCGACGTCGGCGTCGCGGGAACGGTTACGGCGTCCCGGTGCGTCCACGGCGTGACGATCGCAGCGCTGCAGCGAATGGATGGAATCGCGGCGACCCACTGCGCCAAGGCGAGTGCTGGCCCCTCGGCTGAGATCATGTGGCGGCGGGCGTGGTGGTGCCGGCACGGAACTTCACGTACGAGGCCCGTTCGGCGACGGCTCCGTTGACGATTCCGAGCACGACCTGGGCGAGCCGGTCGGGATCGTGGCGCACGGTGTCGGTCTCGCTGATGACGTTGGCGTGCACGACCTTGGCGCCCAATGCGTGCAGCGCGTCTTCGTCGAGTTCGACCGGCAGCTGGCCTTCTTCGGCGTAGACGTCGCGAAGTTTGCGCGGCAGCTCGTCGTTGACGATCACGACGTCGCACAGCCTGGCGTCGGAGCCGTCGTGCAGCGCGCGAACGTGGGCCGACGCGGTGTAGCCGTCCGTTTCGCCGGGCTGGGTCATGATGTTGCAGACGTAAATCTTGATCGCGCTCGCGGCTTCGATTTCGCGGGCGACCCGGTCGACGAGCAGGTTCGGCATGATCGACGTGTAGAGCGAACCGGGACCGAGAACGATCGCATCGGCCTGGCGGATCGCGGTGATCACTTCGTCGAGCGGCGCGGCGAACGGCGGATCGAGGAACACGCGCTCGATCGTGCCGCGCGCGAGCGGAATGTTCGACTCGCCTTCGACGACGCGGCCGTCGGTGAGGCGCGCGCAGAGGCGCGCGACGGCCAGAGTCGACGGCAAGACGCGCCCCTTGATGTTGAGCACCCGGCTCGAGACCTTGATCGCCTCGTCGAAATTGCCGGTCACACCGGTCATCGCGGCCAGGAAGAGATTGCCGAACGAATGGCCCCCCAGGCCTTCGGCTTCGCCCCCGGCTTCGCGGAAACGGTAGCGGAAGAGTGACGTCACCAGCGCTTCGTCGTCGGCTAGCGCGACCAAACAGTTGCGGATGTCGCCCGGCGGCAACACCCCCAATTCTTTTTGCAGCCGGCCTGAGGATCCGCCGTCGTCGTTGACGGTGACGACCGCGGTCAGGTTGGTCGTGTACTTCTTGAGCCCGCGCAGCATCGTGGCGAGCCCCGTCCCGCCGCCGACGACGACGATGCGATAGCCGTTCTCGAGCCGGCGCTCCAAGATCGCGTCGATCATGCGGTCGGTCGGGTAGGGCGTCACTGCGGTGACGATCGCGTTGAGCCAGCGCCAGATGCCCAGACCGACAAGCACCGCTCCGATGATCATGAACGTCCAGGAGAGATAGCCGGGCGGGAAGACGTCGGAGACGACCGAGTCGACCCACTCGTTGATGCGCAGCGTGTAGCCTTCGTCGGTAAAGTAGCGCGAGACGCCGTTGACGAACAGCGCCGCGCCGACGACGGCCAGGAAGAGCCACCGTTTGACGTGGAGCCCGGGGATCAGCCATCGCCAGAGTCCCAGCGAGCGGCGCACGCGGCTGCTCATCGTTTCACGTCCCGTGCGTCGAAGGTCGCTATCACGCCGCTGGTCGCACGGACGTGTTCGGCGACGCGCCGGCCGACGTACACGCTGCGATGCCGGCCGCCGGTGCAGCCGATCGCGATCGTCACCTGCGACTTCCCTTCGCGTTCGTAGCGGGGCAGCAAGAAGTCGAGCAGCGCGAGAAGACGCTGCATGAAGGCATCGGTGTCGGGAATCGCTTCGAGAAAGGCAGCCACCGGAGCGTCGGCGCCGGTCAGCTCGCGCAAGCCGTCGACGTAGTTGGGATTGGGCAAGAAGCGCACGTCGAAGACGAGGTCCGCGTCGAGCGGCACCCCATAACGAAAGCCGAACGCCACCACGCCGACCCGCAACCGGCGCGCGTCGGAGCAAAAGGTCGAGCCGATGCGATCCTTGAGCTGCCCGAGCGTGAGTTGCGTCGTGTCCCAGACGAAGTCTGCGCGGTCACGCAGATGGGCGAGCGAGGCCCGTTCGGCCGCGATCGCTTCGCCGAGCCCGACGCCCCGCGTGGCAAACGGGTGCCGCCGGCGGGTCTCGCTGTAACGCCGAATCAGCGTCTCGTCCTCGGCGTCGAGAAAGAGCACCTCCGGACGCGTTCCGTGCGCTTCGAGGTCGGCGAGGGCAGCCTCGGCGTCGCCGAATGGACCGAGGGTCCGCACGTCGAGAGCCAGCGCGGCATCGCTCAGCGACGCTTCCTCGGCGAGCGCGACGAAGGGACGCGCTAGCACGGGCGGCGTGTTGTCGACGCACGCAAAGCCAAAGTCCTCGAGCGATTTCATCGCCTGGCTCTTGCCTGCGCCCGAGAGCCCCGTTACGATGACGAGACGGCGCATACGATGAAGCTCTTTTCGGCCGACAAGGCCAACGCCCTTATCCCGGTCCTCGAACCGCTGCTCCAGGAGCTGTGGGAGCAGCGGCGCGACCTCGCCATTCGGCTGCTGGAGGCGGACCCGGCCCTGCGTCCCGGGCGGTCGGAGATCACCCGCGACCGCCGCCGCGCGCGTGCCTTCACCGAGCTCAAAGCCGAGATCGTGCGCCTGATCAACCGCATCGAAGCGCACGGCTGCGTCGTGAAAGACCTGGATCTGGGGCTGCTCGACTTCCCGTCGGTGCGCGACGGGCGCCCAATTTATCTGTGCTGGAAAGCCGGCGAACCCGAGCTATCGCACTGGCACGGGACGGACGAAGCCTTCGCAGACCGCAAACCGCTCTAAGCGGCTGGGCTAGACGACGACCGCGCCGTCGGCCTTGATGAAGTCTTCCGCGAGCCCCTGAAGGCGCACGTCGCCGAACTCGACCGTGTAGGCGCCCGCCGCGAAATCGGTTACCTTGCCGTACTCCGGGACGCTGGCGAGCTGCGGGATCTTGGCCCGGATGTCGTCGGGCAAACGGACGGCGTCGCCGACGTCGAGCGACTGCTGATCGAACAATTTCTCGAGATCCTCGAGCAGCAGGCCGAGCGGGATACCGTAGCCCTCGCTAACTTGCTCGATCGTCTCGGTTTCGCTGATCGAACAATTGGAGCAGCCGCCGAGGTGAAAGCGTGCAAAAACGCGGCGCGCCCCGGCATGGGTCTTGAACGCTTGCTCGACGGTCTGGTCCTGGTTGAAATGCGCCACGGTCGCCATTATTCTCCGAGACCGCCGAGCGGCCCCGTCGGTTGCGCCGTCCCGCCGCGGATCCAGGCCGCCGCGTCGATGGTGCGGCGCAGCGCATCGAGCGGCGCACCGTCGACCAGCACGCGCGCGATCTCCCGTTTGAGGGCGGCATTCTGCAGGGCGTCAAGCGCGTTGCCGAGCTCGAGCGAGGTGGGAGGCGATGTGCGAAGCGCGCATCGCGACGGTCGAGAGCGCCCATTCGAGGATCATGAACGCGCCGACGACGATCAGCGAGAGGGTGCCGAAGACGAGCGCCCGGTTCACGCCGAAGCCGATGTCGATCACGCGATGGCGCACGATGACTCGAGCACGTTCTCCCACTCCGCGAATGGGACTCGCAGCGAGATCTGCACGACCCCGATCAGCGAGCCGGTGAAACCGACCGCTTCGCTTCGAGGCGCGGAGGACGCCTGTACGCCGGATTCTGTCCCGCCTTGCGGCGGTGACCGTCATCTCTCTGGGGTGCGCCTCACGGCGCACCTCGGTGCGACATGTGCTCGCTCCGCCGGGCCGGCGGTCTCTCGCCGAAACGAGAGCGATCGAGCGGTCTTGCTCCAGGTGGGGTTTACCCGCGTCCGCGTCACCGCGGAACGCCGTGCGCTCTTACCGCACGATTTCACCCTTACCGCAGTGTTGCCACCGAGGCGGTATGTTTCTGTGGCACTTTCCTTCGAGTTGCCCCGACAGGACGTTATCCTGCACCCTGCCCGATGGAGCCCGGACGTTCCTCGACGCTTGCGCGCCGCGACGGCCCAGCGTCCTCCGCGGTCTGGATGCTACCGCAGGGGCCGCTGCGATGCAAGCGCTCGATGGGTCGCGATCCGCGCCGCGGGTAAAGTCGCGCGGTCCGAAGGCCGACGCAAGAAGAGATGCGTGACGGATTCCTCCGCTCGGCGACGGCTTGCGTTGCCCTGGCGTCGGCGTTGTCCGCCTGCGGCGGCGGGGGCAGCACCACCCCAGCGCCGACCGGCGGATCGCCGGCCACGGCCGCCCCGACTGCATCGCCTTCACCGACGCCGTCCGCCTCGCCGGCGCGAACCGCGAGTCCCTCACCGACCGCCACGCCCACGCGAACGCCGAGCCCAACACCTACGCCGACCGCGACGCCGACCCGTTCGCCCAGCCCGAGTCCGTCACCGAGTCCGAGCGCGGGCTCGCTCGCGTCGCGCGTCCTGGTGGTCGCAAACAGCGGCATCGCTGCCAGCACAACCCTCGCGGCAACCTACATGTCAGGGCGCCAAATCCCCGCCGGTAATCTGCTGACGCTTCCGCTTACGAACGATCCGACGAACTTCTCGATCTCGCAGGCGAACCTGCAAACGCAGATCTACGTGCCGGTCGCCAACGCGATCGCTTCGCTGCGCAGCAAAGGAACGCGGATCGATTTCATCGTGCTGATGTACGGCGTGCCGTACCTGATCAACAGCGGCACCTTCAGCGGCTACAGCGTCGACGGCGTACTGACGCAAGTTCTCGGTCCGTTCCCGGCCGCCAACGGCATCTACAACCCCTATCAGTACCAAACGGGACCGTTCTCGTCGGCTACGTATGCGATGGAGTTGGTAACGCGGCTCGACGGACGTTCCATCGCCGATGCGACGAACCTGATCACGAACAGCCTGGCCTCGGATGGAACCCATCCGCACGGGGAATTCTTCTTCGACTACGATCCAGGACGCCAGGCCAACGGATATGCGGTCTTCAACCAGATGATGCAGACGGCGCAGACGGATCTGGCGAACGCCGGTTTCGATGCGCAGATCGATCTGACGAATGCCTTCGTGGCGCCTGCCTCACCGCTCGAGGGGTACGCCAGCTGGGGCAGCAACGACTTTCACTTTTCGCAGACGGCATACAATGCGCTGCGCTTCGTCGCCGGCGGTCTCGCGGAGACGGCGGTCAGCACCTCAGCCAGCAATATTCGCACGCCCGGCGGCGGGCAGAGCCAAATCGCCGATCTGATCCATCAAGGCGTCACCGGCGTCCACGGGGACGTCACCGAGCCGTACCTGTACGCGATTCCGGACCCGTCGGCAGTGTTCCCGAATTACACTGCGGGGCGAACCCTGGCCGAGGCGTTCTACAGCGGTTTGGCTGTGATCGCTTGGAAAGAAGTTGTGATCGGCGATCCGATCTGCCGCCCCTACGCCGCCCCGGGGACATCGTCGGCCGGCCGCCGGCTCGTCCGGCATAGCATGCCGCGCCTTCCGCTGTCGCCGTAGCAGCCCGTTCGCTTCGCGCTAGGGTCGCGCGGAGTCGTCGTCGGGCGCGGCGATGTCGCTCACATCCCACTCCCTGTCGACGGCTTCCGCGTCGAGCATCTCCTTCGACGGAAAGCAGTATGCGACAAATGATGCGAACAGTTCGACGATTCCCGAGAACAGGCTGTTGAACACGACGTCCACTCCGTATGGCTGCCCCCGATTGCGGTTGGCGCTTCGGTCGCTACATGTTCGAAGGCCCGTTCGACGGATCGTGGCCGACGTAAGAGCCCGTCGAGCGATCGTGACCTCAGGGTGCGAGCAGAAAGTAAAACGACTCCGAGCTGACAGTTAAGGGCGTGACCTGCAGGGTGAAGAGTGCGGTCGGCACGCCGGTGGCTCCAGCCGGATAGACATCGACCTGGTTGCCTGGGTTCAGCAGTTGGTTGCCGTACACGTTGTTATTGGCATCGACGGTCACAGGCGCGGCGAAAAACTGCGAGGGCGACTGGAATACCGTTGCAGGGGACGGGTTGCTCGTCGAGCCGGGCGCGAATTGATAGACGTTGTTCGTAATGCCGTCGACGACGGTAAGCGTCCCATCCGCGCCAACGGCCATCCCGGCGACGGTCGTAAAACCGGCATTGCTTCCGGGGCCACCGATCGTGCGCATCGGTGCGCTGTTTGGTGTCACGGTCGAAAAGACGAGGATCGTCGCGGGCGTTCCGGTCGGAGTATTCACCACGTACAGCCTGTTGCTCGAGTCGACGTAAAGCAAGGTCGGGGCGGTCTCCCCCGTCGGACTCGACGGAATCGTGATCGGCACGGTGGTTGGGCTAAACCCTGCCTTGTACTCGAAGACCTCGAGCGCGTTCGTACCGGATTGCGCCAGCAGCTGGCCAAGGATAAACACATCACCGCTCGTGTCGACGCCGAGGCCGCCGACCTGGGTCGGGAGACTTTTGTTCAACGACGCCTGATAACTGTCGATGATGGTCGTCGGTGACCCACTGCCGGCAGCCAATTGGGCAGCGGTGTATGCGACGACGAGGTGTCCGGTGTCGACGTTACCTGAAGCATACAAGGCTCCATTGGGTCCCCACGCGAGGAATCCCGGAACGCCGAGGCTCGACGACGTGAACCGCGCCGCGGGGGCGCTCGTGCCGACCGAGCCGGCCGCGAACGCGTCGATCTCCGGCGAGTTGATGTAGGCATACAGTATTTTTGGAAGGCTTGTCGGCGGCAGGGCCTTCAATGCGAGGCCGACACTGCCGGTCGCGTGACCGCCGTTTCCGCCGCTTGCCGAAAGGTTGAGCGTGACGGAGATTCCGCTGGTAACCGGCGTCAGGACAAACTTGTTCGGATTGTTCGCTACCGTCGCGACCGTCATGTTTGCGGAACTGCTCGTTACGCTGAGCGCCGGCGCGCCAGGGCCGACGATCACGTTGCCGTCGGCATCCGTCGCGACGACGAGAAAGTTCGCCGGCGTCGTGCCGAGCAACGTGTAACCGCTCGCCGTCGCGGTCACGTTCGTCTGACCCGGATAGGGATACGCAACGACCCCCGTCGGCACACCCTCGAGGGTGATCGAAACGGTGTTGGTTTGGCCCGAGACGATCGTCTGCGCGACGGTGTTCTGCGAGAGCGCGTTGCCGGTACCGCCGGTGCCGTCGTAGGTGACGAAGGTGAACGTATCGTTGCCGAGCGGCGCCATCGCGACGAGCGTGCAGACCGGCGTAGCGCCGAAGGACGGCGTCGAACAGTCGCCTCCGGACGGTGTGAGGTTCTGCGCCACCGGCGAAGCCCCGTTGACGCTGATCGTGATCGACTGCGTCGCCGGCGAGAGATACTTCGGCCGGCGGCGCGTCGCTTGGCCGGTTGTGGTGGGCGCGTCGATCCGAATCGTAACGGCCACCGAGGAGGGCGAAATCGTGGCTGAACCGCCCGGTACCGAGGCGCCCGGTGACGATCCTCCGTCGCCGCACGCACTCAAGAGGAGCGCCGCCGCAAGAGCGAGCGGAAGGGCGAAATGATGCCGATGCGCGGCCGAGCCGCGTAGCGCAGTCACGCTCGGTATATCGGTTGGGCGGACCCGAAACTTCATTATCACGCTATTTTTCATTTATCGCGCTATTGACGATAGGCGACCCGCAAATGATCGCCTGTCGCGCACAAACTGTTGGAACCGTGCCTTACGAGGACTTGACGATGCCCGAGCAGCCCCGCACCGGGGCGCGCTGCGCCTCTGGGCGACCGAAAGGTGGGGGCCCGCCATGGCGCGTTCGCGCGGCGAGGCTCAAAATCGGCGTAAACCTCCCCCAAGGCACTCATTCAGGAGAATCATCTTGAGCGCTCGAGCACTCGCGGGCTCCGTCGCCGCACTCATCGTGTGCGCCTCAGCGCTCGCGGCGTGCAGTGGCTCCGGCGGTACCGCCCTGGTATCGCACCCCGCGTCGACGCCGGCGCCCGCGCCCTCCCCGACCCCGGCACGTCACCGACAATGTCTCCTAGCAGCAGCGCCAACGTGCTTCAAGCACCGTGCCAGATCGGCTCCAATTACATCGATTTTCAGGCGACGTCCGGACCCTCCGCAGGAATGTACGTTCCCGCGCCGGGCAGCGGTGCGTTCACCGTCGATACGCCCTCGAGTCTCTTGACGTCGTTCGGCGTCACCGCTGGCGAAACGGGTCAGATTCAGAGCTTGAATGAGGGCACGGGGAGCGTCACTGTGCCGGGACCGTTTCTTAGCTTCAACGCCGGCGGATTACAGGATCAGTTCAGCGCAAATTACGTCTTCCGAGGATCGGTGGGGCCGTTCAGCTTCGTTCAGAACGGAAACACGCTCGGTGTCACATTTTCCGTCGGCGGGAAAGTCGTCAACTCGAGAACGCAAGCGAACAGCGTTCCCTTCTACGTCGACTTTTCGCTGACGTACAACGGGACGCAGACTCAGCTGCTCGCGTCGTACAAGGCCGACTACGCTGCGACCGTTGCGCTCGTTCACTTCGCCTGTATCGATTACTCGCAAGAGGATCAGCGGGACGAGGTTCGCCGCGAGTTGGTAGCAGCACGGGACGATGCTTGGGAGACGCATCACAGCCCCATACGGGATCGCGTGATCGCTGCACTAGAAGAACTAGAGCGTAGAGACCCTGGTGAGTAGTTCTGACGCTGCGAAAGTGCCATGCAGTGCTCAACACGCCCGCCAGACGCAAATCCATGCGATTAGACTGCGTGACACTGCCGCCGGGTACACCCCAACCCCGTGGAACGCGAGAAGAGAGGCCCACGGCGGGTAATTTACACCTTAGGGGACCTTCTCGTTCGTCTTGCGCCGTTCTAGTCGGTTTCTAAGGTGTTTGCCTCCAGTACGACGCTTCGCGTCACCGGGAATCTCTGCCGGACTGGTTCGCCGCAGATAAGTCGGCTCGTTCGCGGGTGCCGAGTTAGTTGGCGAGGTCGGGACCGGCACACACCCGCCGGTCCCGGCCGAGGCCTTAGCGCCATGGCCGCAACCGACACGCTGCACCCCAAACGCGCCGGGCTGAATAGGCGGGCCCGGCGGGTATGAATGCCCTCCGGACCCTTTGCCTCGTCCTTGTGTCGTTTGGATCAGTTTCTACGGGTTCTTGGAGCCTTGCGCGAGGCGGTCCCGTGCCTTGCTGGATAAGCGGCGCATCAGGATGTTCCAGATTACGACAAACGCGATGATCCCGACGCCCAGGGTGTTGGGAGTGTAGGGCCGGATGTAGAGCGCGATACCGGCGACGACGTACGCCACTGCTAAGATGGCCGCAGTCTTCAGCGGCATCCTTGGCGCGTCGATAAACGCCATCCGGTATGTCGCCACCAATCCGCCCAACGCGCAGAGGGTAGTGACGACCCGGAAAACCTCGGCCAAGTCGGTCACGAGAAGCAGACGTAGAGTCCGATGATTAAGCCGATCCCGATCCCAGCAGCACTTGCGAGAGCAAGAAACTCCGAGAACGTCATTCCTGCGAGCAGGCCACCGATAAACTCTAGCGCTCCGATCTCGCTGACTCCGCTCGTGATACTGCCTGCGGCTCTAACAATCGGGACCGAGTAGGCTGCTGGGTTCGTCATGATTTGCCTTGCCATCGCAAGTGCAGAACCGACCGCAGCAGCCGATGCTGAGACACAGGCAGGGTTTGGTATGGGTGGAGCAATCCAGAACTGACTGCCCTTCAGATTCTGCATTCCCATGTATGGGGCCGCTCCGACGAAGCCCTGAGCATAGTTGCCCTGACCGTTGTCCACGCTGACGCCTGAGCCACCGATGACTTGCGGGTCCGGTGGAATCCTGTTTGGATCAGCGGTGCAATCTTGAGGGCTTCGCGCATTAGACGCGTTGACAGGGCAATCCAACTCGTCCTGCGTGACGATGCCGCTGCTAGGGTCGCGTGTGTAAGAAGTACCGGTCGGCGTGACGATCTTGGAGCAGCCGGTTCTTGCCATCAGTTCAGCGAGGCTGAGTCCACTGCCGCGGGAAGATGGGTTGGCTGAGGAGGGCGCTGCCGCCGCCTGCACACGCAGGCAGTACCAAAGCCCCCAATGTCGCGAAGCCGCCTCTCGTTATGAAAGCACGGCGCGACCTTACGGTCGTTTGCATGTTTCTCTGTACACCCGGTTCGAGAGGCATCGGGAAATACCGAAGCCGCTCCGACATGAACCCTGCCGGACTGAACCGAGGATAGCATAGGCGGGATGGCTCGTATAGGTTGCAGAACTGCTCTCCGAGGGCGCACCGTATGAGGACGTTGCGCGTTACGCGGGGCACAAGAACCCGCGAATGCTTATTGCGACCTACGCAAAGCCGATGACCGGAAACGAGCGCATGGCGCAGTTGATGGGTTCCGCGCTGAACGGCGCCCGATGGAATGGTCCCGAAATGGCCCCAAAATCGGGAGTGTCGCTGACAGCAAAGAGCAAGCCATGCAATGAAAAAGCCCGTGGTTACGGGCTCAAACTTGGTGGAGGATAGGAGACTCGAACTCCTGACCCCCTGCATGCCATGCAGGTGCTCTACCAGCTGAGCTAATCCCCCGGGCGACCGACGACCATTCACGCCGTCGGCGGTGCGGTCCTGGCGGGGCTTACGTCTTTGGGCAGCTTGCGGCGCTCGGGTTCCGGTTCGAAAGACTCCTCGCGCGCCAGCCGGACGATCACTCGATCCAAACGGTCGAGGAGATGGGTCGCGTGCGAGAGCACGCGATCCGGTCCGCCGGGCGCATCGTGCGCCAACTGTTGCAGCGCGTCGACGTAGGGACGCGCGTCGGTTGTCGTGATCGTCGCGTCCGCGCTGAAATGCGCCGCCGCGGCCTCGAGGTTCGCCGTGAGAGTCGACTCGAGATTTCGCAACGAATCCGCCGCGCGCGAATCGACGGCCCCTCCGGCGCGATCGACGATCGCAGCGAAGCTGCGGGCGTAGAACCCGCACGCGCCCAAGGCCGCGGTCCAGCGGCGCAGCCGGCGCGCGCTCGCGGTTAGGGCGCGTCCCGCTAGGATCGGCCGTGTCCGCGCGACCAGCTGCTGCAGCCGCTCGTCGAGTGTGCGCGCGGCGGCGATCGCCGATTCGTCGTTTCCGGACGGATCGAGGAGATGCTGGATGCCTGCGTGCACGACGACGCCGAGCGCGTCGAGAGTCTCCGCAACGGCGGTGCTGACGACGTCGCGCGTGCGCGTCGGCAAGATGAAGATCGCAGCGATCGCCCCGAACGCCGCGCCGATCGCCGTCTCGGTGAGCCGTATGATGAGCAACCCGTCGCTGAAGCGGCCGAGCAATCCCCACAACAGCGAGAGCAGGGCGGTGATGAAGAAGATCATCGCCGTGTACGAGACGCGTAAGAAGTAGACGCCCAAGAACAGGAAGGCGAAGATGAGCGCGACTTCGAGCCGGGGGTGACCTTGTGCGAGGTGGCCGGCCAGAAGTCCCAGCGCAACGCCGAGCGCGGTGCCCAGCGTGCGCGACCACGCGCGGGCCAGAGTCTCGCCCGATGACGCAGTGCCGATGAAGACGAAATAGGTCGCGAGCACGGCCCAGTACCAGCGTTGGGGCGAGAGCGCCTCGCCGACGGCGATCGCCGCTGCCGACGCCAGGGTGACTTGAATTGCCTGACGCAGGGGCGGCTGCTGGGGTGGCGTAGCCATGCTGTTCGAACCGCTCGACCCGCGGAGCGCCGCGCGCACGTGGCGCAGCCGGTCGACCGCGCCGGCAAGGTCGCGAATCGATTCCGCCGTCTCGGTCGCAACAGCATCGGCGTCGGGAGCAGTTTGCACGCGCAATGCGACGCGCGCGGCACGCGCGGTATTGCCATGCCGCAGCGTCGCCAATGCGACGCGGATCCCGCGCAGTGCGGCAGCGTCCAGCTCCCGCAGCCGCGGTACGGCTGCAGCGAGGTTCTCCGCCGCGAGTTCGGCGTCGAAGACGACCGCGCCGGCATCGCCGGCATCCTCCGGCAAACGGCTCTCGATTGCCAGCGCTGTCTCGTTGAGGCGAAAGGTCGCCCGCCGTAACTGCTCTTCCGAGGCCGCCGAGTGCCCTTTGGCGAGCGCATCGATCACGGCATCGAGCACCAGCCGCAGGCGTGCCCGAAAGGCGTCGACCATCCGCCGCGCCGTCCATGCCGGCGCTTCGCGCAAAAGCACGAACCGCACCAGAAACGTGACCGCGACCGCAACCGCGATCGTCGCGATCAGCGCCGGGAGCTGCTCCGGGGTTGCCCCCAGGAAGAGCGCGATGAAGTACGTCAGCGTCGCAATCGTCCCGAACGCGGTCCAGCGCAAACCGTGTTGGCGAATCGCGACCGCGGTGAAGAGCACGGCCAGAAACAACAGGTCGGCGAGCAGCGCATGTCCGCTGGTCAACGCGCCCAGCACGATCCCGAAGGTCGCGGGCAGCGGCGCCAGCAGCGTCGTGGTGCGGGCCGAACTGTCGTTGATCGACAGCGCCGTCTGCATCGCGACCGTCGCGCCCAAGATCGCGACGCTCAAGGGAATGTGGAGAATGCTCGCGAGTACGCCGATCGCGGCCACAGCCATCGCGACCGACAGCGTGACCCGCGCCGCGGTCAGCAGCCGCGTCAGACCGGGATCGGCCGCGACGAACTCGTCCCACAGAACGGCGAACCCGTCCCAGCGCGCCACGATCAAGGCTTCCCGAGGGGCATGAAGGTGCATCTTCGGCCAGGGGACAGTGTGACTCCGGCGCCCAGGGGGCATGCCGCCTGAAGGAAGAACTGCCTTGAGGGTCCCTTCGAGGTCGCGTATGTCGTCATTTCAGGACCAGGGCGGAGACCCGACGCAGAGCATCGCGGAGACGCACGTGCCGCCTGCGCCGCCTCCCGCCGCGCCGGCCGCAGCGGCGCCCGCTCTACCCCTTGCCATGGGTCCGGTACCCGCCGAACTGGCCGGCGTGCTGCTGCCGACCGAGCACGTGACCTTCTCGAGCGGCCCGCACCCCATCACGCTGCTGCACCCGATCGTCAGCGCCGTGATCATTGCGATCGCCTTCGGCGTCGCGCTGGCGTGGCAAACGCACCCCATCGTCCGCGGACATCACGTCACCGAGCCGCTGATCGCGGGACCGTACCGGACCGCGGTCCTCGTGCTGCTCGCGATCCTCTTGGCACGCGAAGCGCTGCTCTTCCTGATCCGCTTCGCGCACTATTTGTCGTATCGGATCGTGACGACAAACCGCCGCGTGTTCGTCGTCGAAGGCATCATCGGGCGGCGCGTACGCCCGTTCGGCAATACCGCCCTCGCCAGTTCGCGTCTGGTCCAGGGTCCGCTGGGCCGCTGGCTGGGGTACGGCACGATCTACGTCGGCGCCGAAGCCGCAAACATGACGATCGGCGGCGCGCTGCGCGACCTACGCGAACCGCTGCAACTCTACCACGAGTTCGAAGCCGTCGCACTCGGCGTCGACGGCAACACCTGGGCCCAGCCGATCCGCCAAACAATCGTTCCGTAGGGATGAAAACCTGGTGGAGACGAGGGGACTCGAACCCCTGACATCCTGCTTGCAAAGCAGGCGCTCTACCAGCTGAGCTACGTCCCCGTTTTTGATACTTTGATACCACGCGATTTTCGGTGCTCGCTTGGTCTCGGTTTCACCCACGGAAGGCCATCCGTGAGAGGCGTTCGGGTGGGTACCTGGTGGGTAGGTCTTCGCCGTAGTACGCGATGTACTTGCATCCCATGCCTTCGGTCTAACGCGAAGCGCGTTTCAAAAACAAGGCTCGTGTTACAAGGGAATCCTATCCTCCGGGCCACTTCGCCGGCGGACAGGATCGTACGGGGATACTGGGCGGCAGAAGTCTGGCACGATTCCGGCGGGACGTCGAGGCGACCCTACGATAGGGACGAGAGACCTCCACGTCCTTGAAAGGAATCGTGCTTGTGACGATACCTTCATTCTCCAATCGGAGCGTCGTCGCGGTGCTCCTGGTCCTCGCCTTCGTGCTCCAGGGAACGACAAGCGTTCTGGCCGGCACGACCGGGGTCATCAACGGTACCGTGATCGATGCTGCCACGCATCAGCCTATTCCGGGCGCAGTCGTGACGGTAACCAGCCCGTCGCAAACGGCGAAGACTACCGCGGATGCTCAAGGGCATTTCGCGTTTCTGTCTCTCGCGCCCGACACGTACGCGATTTCCGTGCCGGCTTCGAACGTATACGATCCCGGCGCACTGAGCGGGGTCACGGTTCAAGCCGATGCGACGCTCTCCGTTTCGGTCGTGCAAACGAAGCGGCTTACGCAGATCGGCGCCGTAACATCGCGCGCTGCCTCCTCGCTCGTGAAGCCGGGCACGACCGCGGATCTCTACTCGATCAACGCCGTGACGCAGGATAAAGCCGCCGCACTCGGCGGCGGCGGCAGCCTGAACAGCGCGTGGTCCGCGGTCAGCGCGGTCCCCGGGGTCTTTGTTCAACCAGGACAGCAAGGCTACATCGGGGCTTCCCCGACGATCAGCATCCGCGGCGGCGATTACGACCAGATCGGATACGAGCTGGACGGCGTACCGGTCAATCGCGCGTTCGACAACTATCCCTCGGGACCGGTTTCATCGCTCGGTCAGCAGGAGCTGCAGGTGTACACCGGCGCCACGCCGGCGAACTCGGAAGCCGAGGGCATCTCGGGCTATATCAATCAGGTCATCCGCACCGGCACGGCGCCCGGCACGAGAAACCTCGATCTCGGCATCGGGTCACCGCTTCAATACAATAAGCTCTCGTTTGAGGCGGGAGGCGCAAACCCCAGCCGCACGTTCTCCTACTACCTTGGCGTGGGCGCGTATAACCAAGGTTTTCGGTACTACGATCAATACAACGGTTCGGCCATTTCCAATGCGTGGGGTTTCCCGCTCACAAAATGCCCGACCCCGGCGACGATCCCGATCCCGTCGTGCGGCGCTATCGATGGGACCGGTAACTACGCGTACAACAATTACACGAACGGCAGCGCGACGACCCCGTCGTACGTTCTCGGTGGGGCGCAGTTGGGTCAAATCGGGAACGTCCAGGATCGCGACAGCGTCCTGAACCTGCACTTCGGGATTCCGCGCGCAGACGGAAACCACGATGACGTCCAGGTGCTCGTCGACATCAATCACATCGGGAATATCTACAACTTCTCGACCAGCCAGTTCGGCGGAACCGCCTACACGAACGCCATCGGCTTGGGGGCACCCGCGTACCTCGACGGATATCAGTTTGTCGGCGCCCCGCTCGGTGCGTTGCTGCCGGCGACCTACAGCGGCGGCGGCGTGGTGAACTACCTCTACCCGCAATCGCCCACCGGCCGCCTGCCGTTCGCAGCGATTGATCCGAACGCAAACGATGCGATCACCAACGATCAAGGTATATTCAAGCTGCAATACCAGCACAACTTCGGCACGAATGCGTTCCTGCGTCTGTACGGATACACGTATTACTCGGCGTGGCTCCAGGTGGACCCCCAGAGCACCTATGCCAACTACACATCGCCGGGCTCGCCCGACTACGAGCTGACCGCGCACACGCGGGGTCTGAGCGCCGAGTTCTCCGACCAGCTCAACGCGCAGCACTTGTTGACCATCCAAGGATCGTACACGACGTCGAATGCGCTGCGAGATAACAATTTCCAGATGCTGAATTTCCTTGGCTCGTCCCCGCCGAGCGACACGGAAGTCATTGGCGGCCTAGCGGGAGTCTTGGTCGACTCAACCCATCCGTACAACGGCCTGTGCTATGCGCCGGGCGGCGGTGCACCGGTCCCCTGCTTCAATGGAGCCGGTTCGAACATCAATCCGGCGATCGGCTACTTCAGCTTCTCGCAAGCAGCGAACGGTACCGTTACCCCTGCGAGCGGTACCTGCGGCGGCGGACCGTGCCAGTACATGCTGGCCGAGAACGGCCCTCACGCCGCATATAACCAGGTTACACCGAAATTCACGGCGTTCTCCATCACCGATCAGTGGAAGCCCGCCGACCGCGTAAACGTCAATCTGGGCTTGCGGTTCGACCAATTTCAGTTCGTGGGTGCGAACACGTTGGACGGGCCCGCGCGCGATTTCTGGTACGCGGCGTGGAACGCGCAATTCCCGAACCTCCAGCAGTTCAACATTCCGAGCCAGGTCAACACCTACAACGAGTTTCAACCGCGGGCTGGGCTCACGTACACGGTCAACCCGTCGACCGTGCTGCGCGCCAGTTACGGGCGCTACGCGCAAGCTCCCAACAGCGCGTTCGAACAGTACGATGTCGCACAGGCGAACGCGCCGCTCTTCCTAGCGGACTTCGTCCGCTATGGGATTGGCGATACGCCCGCTCACCAGATCCGGCCGGAACTGTCGAACAACTACGACTTCTCGCTCGAACATCAGTTTAATCGAGACACGTCGATCAAGCTGACCCCTTTCCTGCGTAAGACGCAGGACCAGATCCAAAATTTCTATCTCGATCAGAAGACGAACTTCGTGTCCGGCCTAAATGTCGGGAAGCAGACGTCCGAAGGGCTCGAGCTGGAACTCGATAAGGGCGACTTCTCGCGCAATGGTTTCGCGGCCCGGCTCTCGTTTACGTACACGAACAGCTACATCAACTACTTGCCCCAGCCGAACGGCAATTCGGTCGTGTACGCGTTGAATCAAGGCATCGCAAACTACAACTCGTACACCAGCTTCTGCGCCACCCACACGACGGACAAGCGCTGCATCGTTCCCGGGGCCTCTTCGCAAGCCACCGCGGCGCCGTGCTACGCCGGCGGAGCGGCGGACCCGACGTGTTCGGCAGCCGGCACGGTAGCGAACCCCTACTGGAACGCGCCGGTACAGCAGCTGCTCAATCCGAACGCGAACTACCCGACGTTCGACACGTTCCCAGGCGGGGTCGCTACGGGCGGGTACACGACGTTCGGGGCGCCGTACGTGGCCACGCTGCTCGTGCAGTGGAAGCACGGTCCGCTCGCCATCACGCCGGCGCTCCAGTTCCTCGCCGGACAACGTTACGGCGTACCGCTCAGCACCCCCGGCGTGGCACCGGACACCTGCGGCGCGCCGCTGACCGGCACACTTGCGGGTGACCCGCGCTACGTGTACGGAGCCCCCGGCGGGTCGCCGTATAATGTCGCGAACTGCACCAATACCGGTCCCAGCGGCGTGCTGGTCGCGATTCCGAACCCATTCACGAAGGCATTCGACGGGGTCGGCGCCTTCGTGGAGCCGGCAAACTTGCTGCTGCATACGCAAGTCAGCTACGACCTGAACAAACGCATCACGCTGGTCGCGAACTTTGCGAACATCGTCGATCGGTGCTTCGGAGGGACCAAGGTTGCGTGGGCGGTGGCGAACACGTGCTCCTACGGAGCGACCTACGGTTCCGGAGCAATCCAGCCGGTCGGAAACCAATACAACCCCGGCGCCCACATCCAGCCGTTCCTAGCCACGCCATACGATCCGTTCATCGACCTCAACGGACCGCAGCTGCAACAGCCCTTCGCTGTGTATGTCGAGGCGCGCGTCAAGATCTGACCTCATGTACATCCCAAAGGCACAAAGCGGTCCCGCTTCGGCGGGGCCGCTTTGTCGTGTCGCCCTGAGCTGCGTCCACGTTCAGAGTTTGTTCGCCGCGGAGGTGCGGCGAGGCCGCGCGCCGAGCAACATTCTCGATGCCTCCGACCTCCAGCGCACGGCTCTCCTACCCCGATACGCCGCGGACCGATCAGACCGACGAAACCTTCGGCGTCGAGGTCCCGGACCCGTATCGCTGGCTGGAAGATCTCAACGCCGAAGCGACACGTGACTGGATCAACGCGCAGAACGGGTTGACCGAATCGGTTCTCGCGACCGTGCCGCAGCGCGAGCGCATTCACGCGCGACTGACGGCGCTGTGGGATTACGAACGGTGGTCGATTCCGTCGAAGGTCGGCGACCTGTATGCGTACTTTCGGAATACCGGCTTGCAGAATCAGTCGGTGCTCATGGTGACGCCCGATCTGGCCCAGCCCGGACGTGTCCTGCTCGATCCCAACACGTTCTCCGACGACGGGACGGTCGCGCTCTCCGGACTCGCCTTCAGCGACGACGGCGCGCTGCTGGCGTACAGCACGTCGGCCTCGGGATCGGACTGGAAGGAATGGCACGTCCGCGACGTCGTGACCCGCCAGGACCTGATGGACGTCGTACGCTGGTCGAAGTTTTCCGGAGCCTCGTGGCGCCGCGACGGGAGCGGGTTTTACTACAGCCGTTTCGACGAGCCCGCGAGCGCGACGCAGTTCAAAGACACGAACTACTTTCATAAACTGTACTTCCATCGGCTGGGCACGCCGCAGTCGACGGATCTCCTCGTCTACGAATGTCCCGATCACAAGGATTGGAGCGTCAACGGCTACGCGACCGAGGACGGCTGCTACGTCGTGATCGATCTCAGCCAGGGCACGGATCCCAACAACGGGATCGTCGTCAACGAGCTCGCGGCCGGCACGTTCACCATCCTGTGCCCGGAAGGCCAAGCGCGCCACAATTACGTCGGAAACGACGGCGCGACGTTCTATTTCCTGACCACGCTCGATGCTCCGCGCGGCCGCGTGGTCGCGATCGATCTTGCCGGCGGCCCGCGGCGCGAGATCGTCGGCGAAACCGCCGACCCTCTGAGCGACGTTTCGCTCTTCGGTGAGCGGTTCATCATGTCGTACCTTCGCGACGCGACCGCCTACGTCGCCGTGCGCGCGCTCGATGGCACGCCCGCCGGCGACATCGCGTTGCCCGGCCTGGGGAGCGTCGGCGGGTTCGGCGGTAAGCGCGCCGCGCGCGAAACCTTTTACTCGTACACCAGCTACACGGCGCCCGCGAGCATCTACCGCTACGACCTCGAGACGCAAACGTCGACGCGCATTTTCGCTCCGCGCATCGCGTACGACGCCGGGGCGCTGACCAGCCGTCAGGTCTTCTACGCGTCGAAAGACGGAACGCGCATCCCGATGATCATCACCTCGAAGAGCGGCATCGGACCCGGTTCCAAGGCGCCCGCGATCCTCCACGGGTACGGGGGCTTCGACATCGCCTTGACGCCGGAGTTCTCGCCGGCGGTCGCCGTGTGGCTCGAGATGGGCGGAATCTACGCCGTCGCGAACCTGCGCGGCGGCGGCGAGTACGGTGAGGCCTGGCACCTCGCGGGCGTCAAAGAGAAGAAGCAGAACGTCTTCGACGACGCGATCGCGGCGGCCGAGTACCTGATCGCCGAGGGCTGGACGACGCCGGACAAGTTGGCCATCAAGGGTGCGTCCAACGGCGGCTTGCTCGTTGGCGCGTGCATGGTGCAGCGGCCGGAGCTCTTCGCGGCGGCGCTGCCGTCGGTCGGGGTGCTGGACATGCTGCGCTTTCACCGCTTCACGATCGGCTGGGCCTGGATGTCGGATTACGGCTCGCCCGATGACCCCGACGATTTCGCCACGTTGCTGGCGTACTCGCCGTACCATCAGCTGCAGCGCGGGGTCAACTATCCGGCGACGCTGGTTGCGACCGGGGATCACGATGACCGCGTGTTCCCTGGCCACTCGCTGAAGTTCGCCGCGGCGCTTCAGCACGCACAGGGCGGCGCGGCGCCGGTGCTCCTGCGGGTTGACGTGAAGAGCGGTCACGGCGCGGGCAAGCCGACCGAGAAAATCATCGATGAGGTCGCCGACCGCTACGCGTTCCTCGTGAAGACGCTGGGTATGACGTCGCCCTCCTAGCCTTCGATTCATATCCCGCCGCGAATGCCGTCGCGCGGCGCATCACGGCTGCGGCAGCTCGGGCTTCCGCACGTAGACGATCTGGTCGACGTTGAGGTGCGTCTCGATCGCGGGCGGCGTGCTGATATTTTCGGCGACCATCAGTTTGACGTAGCGGCCGGCGGCATTTCCAGCCGCGAAGCCCCGGCTGATCGTTTGGAAGCCCCTCGGGTCGACCCAGAGCGTCTCGCCGGTCGAGAGGAGCACGCGGGCATTTTCCATGCCCCCAGTGTACCCGCGTGGCTACGGCGCGGACCGCTTGCCGGCCGAGGCTTAACCGCGGTCGGGTTGCCAGCGTCCTGTATTCTCGACCGGCGAGAATAGCGGCAGCGGCGCCGCAAACCCGGAAGCGGGAATCCGGTCCGGAGTCGGCGCTGGTCGAAAGCGCTGGTCCGCCGATGCGTTTCGTGAATTTGGGCTATTCCGCAGGACTTGCTTCCGCCGTGCTCTTTGGAACGCTGGCGACCGGGCCCGCGCCGAACCCTGAACCCACGCCAATCACGACGATCGGCCGTACGACCTCCAGAACACCGGCCTGCAACGTGCTCCGCGACCTCGTGGCGCCGTCGCTGCGCGCCGCCATGGACGCGGCGGCGGCGTTCACCGATGCCCAGGCTCGTTTAGGAGCTTACGGCGACCGGACGGGTGGGATTCATCCGAACCGGGCGATCGGGACGCTGGAACTCAAGCGGCTCGACCCCAACATCACGGCGATGGCGAAGGACATGCGCACCATCCGCGACGCGCTCGGCGATCAGCGGGTGTCGGCCGTGCGCACCGACGAGCACGTGCGCGCGCTGCGCGAAGCCCTGCAAGCGCTCGACGACGCCGAGAACGACAAGTTCAATGCGCTCAATGGCTTCGTCGAATCCCGCAATATGGCCGACATCATGGCGATCGACGAGGGCATGGCGCAGATGACCGCCGCGAACACCAGCGATATGGGCCCGCCTCCGGGCGCAGTGAGGGTCCTGCCGACTCCGGAGGCCTTCGCTTCGCACCCCACGCCGCCGCCGATCAGCACGACGCCGGACCATCAGCCCAACCTGCTGCCGGACTACGTGCCGGCGGTCTCGGGAACCAAGGTCGATCCAAATAGTCTGGCGGCGCGCGACGCGCAACTCGAGGCTACGGCGGCTGCGCGCATCATCGCGATCACGAACGTCTGCCGGTAGGCCCTAGGGCCCGCGTGCGAGCGGGCCGCCGCCGACGGATCCCGGTGCATGCACTGCGACGCCGACGAAACTCGCCGCCGCCTGGCTCAGTCCGCCCGTCACCGCGTTAGCAATCGCACCGATCAGCACGCCGCTGATCGCAGCGATCGTACGAAAGTTCGCGAAACTGAAGAGTCGCATCATCGACACGCTTTCGGCGTGCTGCACCAGACCGATCGTGTCGAGCACTGCGCCCACCACCGGGAAGAACAGGGCGGCGGTAATCAGCGTCGCGACGGCGTGCTCCCAGGTCTCCAGCAGCAGCGCCGTCGGCGCGATCGCGACGACGAATGCAAACCCGAGGAACAGGCCCTTCGTCGTGGCCATGCCGCCGCGAAGATACGGCAGGAAGTACACGAACACGAACGCCGCCACCGCGCCGCGAGCGATCGCGTGCAGAATCCACGCCAGCAGAAACATGATTGAGAGCGAGGACACGCTCAGGGTGCCCTTGAGGGCGTCGAAACCGACGAAGGCCGTCACGGTCGAAAGAAACGCCCCAATGTAAGCCGCCTGACGCGCCGAACGAATCGGATCCCGCAGCGTAAACGCAGCGAACATCGTCGTCGCGCCGATCTCGGGCGTTATGGGCGTCAACCCGCGGGATTCCTCGACCATGAACTGCGTCAATTCCAGGCTGCGCGTGTTGTATGTCGCGAAGTCCAGGTCGCCGGCCAGAAACCTCTCACGCAGCTGACGCAGCGTGCGCGTCGCCACGTCCAGGTCGGCTCGCAGCGCAGCTTCTTTGAACAGCGTCTCGCTGGTCGGGCCTAACGGCCGCAGATGCTGCGAGAGCAGGTTGCAGACGGCGCGCGAACGCAGCGCGAAGAGGGGAATGGTCGCCAGGGCGAGCAGGGCCGGAGGGACGACGGGCACTGGGCCGTCGAGACCCGCGCACCAGAGCGCCAGCAAGACGATGATACCGCCGAAGGTGACGCGCCGGGTCGTGTAGCGCCGCCCGCGCGAGGCGCAGATCAGTGCCAGCAGCCCCACGATCGGCAGCGCGACGATGAAGACGTTGCGCAGTACCTCGAAGCCCGCTTCGTACGGCTCGCCCACGGCGATGGGCAGCAGGAAGTGTGCCGCGTCGCCGGGGTACAGCGGCCGCCACAGTGCGGCCGACAGCACGACGGCCAGGACGCAGGCCCCGTACAGGATGCGTGCCCAACGCGCGTTGAGCTGCGCCGCCAGAACCAGTAGCCGCGGCGCGAGCGCGATCAGGCCTACCGCGGTAGCAAGCACCAAGGTCGCGAGCGAAAGAAATGAGTCACCGATCCACGCGCCATCTGCCGGGGACTGCTCCAACGCGACCTCATAGCGGAAGGCGAGATATTCCAGCAGGAACAGCGTCGCGATTGCGACGGCCGGCCGTGCGCCGACGAGGGCGCGTTCGTTTCGCGTCGCGAGCGCGTAGACGCACCCGATCGCCATGATGGCCAAGACGGCCACGACCAGCGGCGGCGCGCCACCGGGGATCATCGTCCCGAGCACGTACGCGAGATAGCCGAACGCGAACGTCGCGCACGTCGAAACCATAGCGAAGCCCGCCCGCACGAGCGGACGTCGCTCACCGAACGGCGTGAGGCGGATCGTGACGAGTATCCCGGCGATCTGCCAGGCGATCACGAGCACGAGCAGCAGCGGCGAAATGGCCGACACGTTGAGGGCGGCGACGACCGTCCGCGCCCGCTGCGGAAGGGGTACCGGGGCGGTCGGCTCGACCCACACCGTCACGGCGTCCGCGGGACGCAGCCGCATCCAGGACGCATCGGCCGGACCGGCGATCAGATTCGGCGCACGATCGAACGGATGCACGTGCGCAAAGCTCTCGCCCCGCAGGCCGACGTGCACGTCGACCGGATTCTCGGCATACCGGCCGATGACGACGATGCGATGCATACCTTGCGCGGCCGCGGCAAGATTCTGCTGCGCCACGCTGCCGCGCACGTCCATCGTGAACGAGGTCGGCGTGAGCGTGACGTTGTCGAAGCCAAGATCGCGGGCCGCGCTGATCCACGCGCCGTCGATCGAGAGCGGCGTCAGAAGATCGACAAGATTGGCCAGCGAGTAGCCCTCGTCGAGATACGCGCGCCCGCGCACGTCGCTACGCGGCAGGCGCACGTGTACGACGAAGTGGACGTCACCGGGATCGATCTGGACGTCGACGAGCTGCGGCGCGTCCGACTGCGGCGGTTCCTCGACGTCCGGCCACGCGTGTGCGAGGAAGCTGCGTCCGGTCCACAGCGGGAAGTGCTTCTCTGCCACGACCAGGTTGGTGCCGGCCGGCAGCGGCAGTGGCGTCCGCCCACCCTCGGCGTGACCCACCGGCACACCGTCGTCGAAGAAATAGACCTGGGTCCCGGGCGCTGCCGCTACGGGTCCATTCCCGTCGGTGCACGGACCCACGCAGTGCAGCAGGCCTCGATCCGCAACGATGATCCCGTTCGAGAGCGTCGTCCCGAGCGAGATGACAAGCCCAACCAGAACCGCGGCGAAGACGATCCAGCGGGTCCAGTGGCGTCGACGGCCCCTCCGGCGAGGTCTCTGGGTGGCGATAAGCCGCGCTTAGTCGGCCCCCGTGGGGGCACCTCGCCGCGCCCGGGCATTCTTGACGCAGTTCTAGCGGAGCCTTAACGCTGCGTTTTCAGAGCCGGCAAGGAACGGGGAACTGCAGCGGAACGTCCGTGCTGTGATGCCGGCGATTGAACGAATCTGGTTCGCTCACCACATGACGCTTACGAACGCCGTGGTGGCTTTCACTATCTACTTTTGCATCGCGTACGGATGCGGTGCCCTGATGGCGCGAAAGGGACGCAACTGCGTGGTGGGCTTTTTGCTCGCGTTCTGCATTCCCGTCCTCGGGGTCATCTGGGTCGTCTTCAGTGCTCCGGCCGGAAGCGTGCGTTCGCGCGCATCCAGCGAATACTCGCCCGGCGCCGACGCCCGCGCACATCCGACCGATGGCGGCTCGGCGGCCGCGGCTCCCGAGATGCTGACGTGCTCCTTCTGCCGGATGAAGGTTCCGCCGAATGCCGACGTCTGCCGCGTCTGCCAAACGCCACTACGTTCGCAGGGGAACGCGGCGGAAGTCGCCGCCTAGCTTCTCGAGTTCAAAGCTTCCGATCCGTTCCAGGGTCGGTGCGATCCGCTTCGTCGTAAGCCGTACGGTGGTCGGGCCGCACGTCTTTGGCCTCGCGGACCCGGGAGGCACGGATGGCATGGTTCCACGATCTGGCCTAGAGACGGCCGCGGGGCCGACCTGGCTGCCGCGCTTGCTGGACAAGGCGCGCCATTGCGCTGGCGCGCCGAGCGAACGCCTCTCGACGGGTACTGCTACGGTGATAATGATTTCATCGACAAGCAGGTGCTCGCGTTTCTGCGCACGACGATGCGACGGGGTCGGGCCTCGTGACGGAGCATGCGCAGGATGCCGATGTGGCGCGCTTGCTGATCGAACGCAGCGGACGGAGCGCGGCCGATCGCATGGCATTCAACACCGCGTTCAAGCGGAAGAACTTCGACTTCGAGTTGGTCGAATCGGATGAAGACCGGCTCGGAAACCGGCTAAAGGCCGCATTCCGAGGTTCGTTTACAACAACGTGGTGATGGCGATCGCCTATCAGCTGTTCCCGGCGCGACGAACAAGCGCGAGCCGCCAAACCTGCGGGCTAGGGTTCGGCGTTTTTCGGATCCCTATGATGATCGGAACGGACGTCAGCGCCGCGAGCGGCAGACGCGTTGACCTATCGACCGAGGTCCGAAACTAGCCGGCCACGATCTTCACCGCTTGCAGTTCCACGAGCTCTTTGAGCAAGTCGGCGAACTTGTCGGCGAGGTGCCCGCGGTTGTACTCAATGTGACCGAGGTCGCGGAAGTCCGTGGCGAACTCCACACCCTCTTCCTTGAAGATGACGATACGCTTGCCGTAGGCAAAGGACGCCGCGCCGAGTTCGTAAACAACGTTTTCGCGTGTGCGCTTGATCGGTTTATTGTCGGCATCCTGGACTTCGTCGTCTGCCGAAGCGATGAAGATCGCCGCGCTGCACTTGCGCATCTCGTCGGCAATCTTCTCGGAGATCGGGCGACCAGCGTTCGGTTCGTCCTGAGCGATGATGTATTTGACTCCCATCGACTTCAGAATGCGTTCCAGCGAGCGCAGCGCGTCTTGATCACGACCGTGAGCGACGAAGATGCCGTTCGGTGCTTCGGCTGCGGCCGGCTGCGCCGCAGCCGGGGCTGGCGGAGTCGGAATGTTCGCCTGTACCGCCGGTGCCGGATTACCGTTGTTCGGCGTCTCGTCGTCGCCGGGCTCGTCGTCAGCCGGAGCAGGTGCGGCTCCGCCCTCGGCCGCCTCTATGGCCGTCGGGATGTCGACACGCTCGCTGCCGGAGACCACGCGTATCAAGCCTACGAATTTGCCGTCGGCAGTGAATTGTTCGATGCACTTCTCGGCGACGGCAGCGTCGACGTTATGGTCGCGCACCAGGGTGTTCTTGAAGTTTTGAGCTGCCGGAAGCTTCGCTTGGTCGAACTTATCGTAAAGCTCGTTGAAGAGCGGAATAAGACGCGCCGCCTTGAGCAGCGCCAGCTTGTGCTCGCTGTCGGACTTGGGCATCACGACTTGGGTGCCCAGCGGCGTAAGCTTGATTTGCGCGACGTTGTGCGACCCTTCCGTGAGGCCGTACTGGATCGACGCGCTGAGAAGTTCGCGGAACGCACTGCTATCGGGCTTGCGGTTAATCGCTTCGGCGAGTGAGAGCCGCGACCACGGTTTCCCCGCATTCTGATCCGCAATCGCTTGCGCGACGACGAGCGTCTGCTGAAGGGCGAAGCTGGGGAAGCCCTTGCGGACGCGTGTCTTCGCAGGGCCGTCGGGCTGGATATTGGTGTCTGCAGTTTTCGGTGTGGCTGGCATTATCTGTTTAGTTGACCTTGTAGCCTGGTGAGGCCGTGGGCTTCTAGATTGCGGCTGTTCAAAGACGTACCATGTGTCTATAGAAGTCGCCGTAGCCCAATGTTCCTAAAGACCAAGCGGGTGCCGCGAGGGTTGCGTCCCGGCAAGAAAGTGGCTTTTCGCCCATTTTCCTCGCTAAGAAGGGCTAGATATGGCATACGCTTGGCACAGTCAACAGGCGCGCCAGCTGCTGGCATATTATAGCTTCTTATGCCGTGCTTGATGGCTACGCCGCCTGTTTTGCCTGTGCCGCGGTGGCTCGTGGTGATCCCGGGACGCGCTTGTGCGCGTATGTCTGCAGTGTGAACGCGACGTTCGCGTGCCCCAGGGCCTCGGAGACCGCGTGCGCCACGACGCCGACGCACCGGTTCACGCTCGCCTACGGCCTCGCCGCGTTCGCCGTCCTCGGCCTGGTCTGCGGGCTGCCGGTTAAAGGGAAACGGCCGCTCGTCTTCGGACGGCGGCCGTTTTCTTCGATCCGTTTTCTCTAGGCTGACTGTAACTCGCGCTTGATGGGCGTGATGCGTTCGATGTCTCGCGACTTTGGCAAGTGGCTCGCATCGTATAGGTCGACGGCTTGCTGGAGGTTCAGCCAGAAGACAGGGGTCGTGTTGAGGGCGCGTCCGAGCCGCAGGGCGGTATCGACGGTGACGCCGCGCTTCCCGTTGAGGATCTCGTTCAGGCGCGCGTGTGGGACGCCGATCGCCGCCGCGAACGCGGTCTGCGTGATCTTCAGCGGCTTGAGGTACTCTTCGTTGAGCATGTCTCCGGGGGTGGTAGGGCGGCGGTGAGCGGGGGGGCGGTGATTCATGGTGGGAGTAGCCTCCTGTTGTGGCTCAGGAGTCGTGTAATAAATGTAATAAAAAGCAGATCAATGGTAGTCGACGATCTCGACTTCAGTCGGGCCATTTTCGGTCCAGCGGAAGCAGATGCGATATTGGTCGTTAATGCGAATGGAGTGCTGGCCTTCCCGGTCTCCTTGTAACGCTTCGAGCTTGTTTCCCGGCGGCGACGCCAGGTCACGGAGCGATGCAGCGGCGACGAGCATGTCCAGCTCACGCCCAGCGACCACCAGCAGGGTCGTGGGGCACGCCTTGCGAGCGGCCCTGGTGTCGTTCCCCTCGTAGACGTCCTGGGTCCCGCTGTCGGCGAACTCCATGCCCGGATTATATCACTATTCGATATAGCGTACAAGTCTTGGGGCTGTAAGGTGGCTGTACCGATTCGGCAAAGCAAAACTGGCAAGCAAACCAAAACCGCGTGGTTACGCGGTTTCACTGGTGGGCCATCCTGGGTTCGAACCAGGGACCTCATGCTTATCAAGCATGCGCTCTAACCAACTGAGCTAATGGCCCCGAACCAGCGCTTTAGTGTATTGGGAGCCCGGCCAGGTTGTCAAACACCAGGGGCGCTTTCCTAGATCAGTTTGATCCAGGTGTTCATGAGCTGGTCGTCTCGCTTGATCTGTTCCATCGCCAG
>Ga0182024_10001217_pt1 | contig 66694 bp, 61 predicted proteins | sample P32metaG_FD_120480 | JGI IMG/M metagenome (GOLD analysis project Ga0182024, IMG submission 120480) | Permafrost microbial communities from Stordalen Mire, Sweden - P3-2 metaG (Illumina Assembly) | ecosystem: Environmental > Terrestrial > Soil > Wetlands > Permafrost | place: Sweden: Stordalen... | reverse complement strand
GTCGCCGTCGTAGGCGGCACCCCCGAACGTCATCACGCCGCCCGCGGCGTCGACGATGGCGTACGAGCTGTTGGTCGCGCCCGGTTGCGCGGCTGACGCAGACCGAGGACCCGGTCCCACCGGTGCCAGTGCGACGAGCACCGAGGCGGCCAGGAGCGCTGCCAGACCCACGGCGGCCCGCCGGCTCGCCCTCCACATCGACGATCCGCCCGGCATGAGTCCGCGATCTTAGGGAGCACGAGTGCCCCCGTTGACGCGCCCCCTCAGAGCAGCCGCATTTGGCGGCCGTTCTCGGCCGCCTGAGCCGGGCCGGGGGCGGGGCCGGGGGACCGGGTATCGGCCGTCGGTGTGCCGCGAGAGCGGTTCCGACGCGTCACGCCGCAACGCCGTGCCGCCACCTTCACGATGCCCTCAATACGCTGGCGCTCCTCGTCCTCCTGGTAGGCGCCGCGCCGGAAGCGCTCGCGATGGAGGCTGACCAGGTCGGGCCGCTCGACCTCGAGCCAGTCGAGATAGTGGCCCCGCACCGTGCCGCGCAGGTGCAGCGCCACGGCGGAGATCGACTCCGCTCCGGCGTCGGCGCAGGCCTCCACCACCTCGGTCAGCTGGGCCTCGGAGTCCGACAGCCCCGGCAGCACGGGTGCCACCAGGACGCCGCACGGGATGCCCATGGCCGTCAGGCGGCGCATCGCCTCGACGCGGCGGTCCGGCGGGGGAGTGCCGGGCTCGGTCAGCTTCCACACCGAGCGGTCGAGCGTGCCGATGGAGAAGCTGACGCCCACCTCAGTGTGCTCGCAGGCGGCGGCCAGCAAGGCGGCATCGCGCAGGATCAGCGTCGACTTGGTCAGGATGCTGAACGGGTTCCGGGCGCCCGAGAGCGCCTCGACGATGCCCCGCGTCAGGTGGTACTTACCCTCGGCGTGTTGGTAGGGATCCGTATTGGTGCCCATGGCGATGTGGTCGCCGTCCCACGCAGGGGCACGCAGCTCGGCCCGCAACCGCTCGACGGCGTTGACCTTGACGACGATCTTGCGCTCGAAGTCGGTGCCGATCCCGAGACCCAGGTAGTCGTGGGTCGGCCGGGCGAAGCAGTAGACGCAGGCGTGGCTGCAGCCTCGATACGGGTTGATCGTGTGCCGGAAGGGCATCCGGCTCTCCGCCGGCACCGTGTTGATGATGGTGCGGGCGTTGACGTGGAGGAACTCCATCCCGGCGTAGGCACCCTGGCCCACGTGCCGTGCCGCCAGCCGTTCGTCAGGGAAGAGCGTGCCGCCCGTCTCGTTCTCGGCCAGGGCCCAGCGCAGTGCCATGGCGGCTACGATAGCGAACACATGTTCGCAATTCAACGGGCGGGGTGTCCACAAAAAGGACCAGGTCAGCCAGTAATCTCAGCGGCACTGTGGTGACCAAGACCCGCGGGGGCGCTGCGACGCGCCCCGCCGCCCGTACCACCAAGAAGCCGGCAGCTCGCGCCAAGCGCAAGCCGACCCCGCCGCCGCGCCTGCCCTTCTGGCGCCGACAGGCCCGGGACCTGTGGGCCGTCGGTCTGATCACTCTCGGGGTCCTCCTGGCGCTGGCCCTCTGGGGCAAGCAGCTCGGCCCCATCGGCCACGCCGTCGACACCGGGCTCGGGTCGGTCGCCGGCTGGGTGCGCGTCCTGCTCCCGCTCGTGTCCTTCGGCGCCGGCCTGGCCCTGCTGCTCGATCGGGCCTCGCGTGACGACGATGACGAGGAGCACGAGGGGTCCGACCCCTGGCGCCTGGCCGTGGGGACGGTGCTCGGGCTGCTCGGCATCTGCGGCCTGGCCGAGCTGGCCAAGGGCACGCCGCCGTTCTCCGACTCGGGCGCGCTGCGCGACGCCGGTGGCTATCTCGGCGCGGCAGTGGGCCACCCCCTGCATGCGGGCCTCGGTTCGGCCGGCGCCGCTGTCCTGCTCGTCGCCGTGATCCTCGTGGCCGTTCTGGTGGCGACCGGCGTGTCGCTGGCCACGGCGGGACGCGCGCTCGGCTCGGCCTCGAAGAACATCGGGCGCACGTTCGCCGCGCTGTGGCAGGGCAGGCCGTTCGTGATCTCCTCCGACCTCGGTGCCGACGCTCCGGTGGAGGCCGCCTCGTCCCGTCGTGTTCCCTTCGATGCGGAGGACAACGATCTCCCCCCGGACGAAGACGAAGAGGAGGATCCGGTCGACGAGGTCGACGTGCCCCTCGAGCCCGATCCCATGCCGGCGCCGGTTGCGTCGGTCCCGCCGTCGCCCGCTCCCGCGTCCCCGCGCGCCCCCGGCGAGTGGGCGCTCCCCAGTATCGAGTTGCTCGAGCAGTCCAAGAAGATGCGCCAGGACCAGCGCCAGATCGACGCCCTCGGCGAGGACCTCGTGCGGGCGCTCGAGGCCCACGGTGTCGAGACCAGGTTGGTCGGGTGCCGGGTCGGGCCGACGGTGACCCGCTACGAGCTCGAGCTCGGCCCCGGGGTGAAGGTGGCCCGGGTCACCAGCCTCTCCAAGGACATCGCCTACGCCATGGCGTCGCCCGACGTACGCATTCTGGCGCCCATTCCCGGCAAGTCGGCCATCGGGGTCGAGGTGCCGAACCGGACGCGCCAGCTGGTGTCGCTGCGCGACATCCTCGAGTCGAACGAGGCCAAGCCGACAGCGAGTACCCACCCGCTCGAGGTGGCCATGGGCCGTGACATCGCCGGACGCGCCGTGATGGCGAACCTGGCCGAAATGCCGCACATCCTCATCTCGGGCTCGACCGGCTCGGGGAAGTCGTCCTGTATGAACTCCATCATCACGTCGATCCTCATGCGGGACACCCCGGACAAGGTCAAGATGATTCTGGTCGACCCCAAGCGCGTGGAGCTGGGTCAGTACGACGGCCTGCCCCACCTCCTCAATCCGGTGGTGGTCGATCCCAAGAAGGCGGCCAACGCCCTGGCCTGGGCGGTGAAGGAGATGGAGCGCCGCTACGACATGCTGGCCGAGAACGGCGTGCGTGATATCACCGGCTACAACCAGCTGGTCGAGCAAGGCCTCATCGCGCCGCCACCGAAGTCCGACCGCCGCCGCATGCGTGAGGTGGCGGCCCGGGCCCTCGGCGAGGAGCACGCGGCCGTTGACGACGAGGCCGACCTCGACGCAGAGCCCGAGCCCCCGCAGCCTCTTCCCTTCATCCTCGTGATCGTGGACGAGTTGAACGACCTCATGATGGTGGCGGCCCGCGACGTCGAGGACTCCATCGTGCGCATCGCCCAGATGGCGCGCGCCGTCGGCATCCACCTGGTGATCGCCACCCAGCGCCCGTCGGTCGACGTCATCACCGGCGTGATCAAGGCCAACGTCCCGAGCCGCATGGCCTTCTCGGTGTCGTCATTGGCCGACAGCCGCGTGATCCTGGACCAACCCGGCGCCGAGCGCCTGATCGGCAAGGGGGACATGCTGTTGTTGACGGCCTCCTCGAACATCCCGCGTCGCCTCCAGGCTCCCTGGGTCTCGGAGGAGGAGGTGCGCAAGGTGGTCGGGCACTGGCACGCCCAGGGCGGGCAGGCCGAGGCCATCGTGGGAATCGAGGGCGTCGACGACGGCCCGTCGGGCTCCGAGGGTCTCGGCGACGACGACGACGAGTTGTTGACGCAGGCCCGCGATCTGGTGGTGCGCTCGCAGCTGGGCTCCACGTCCATGCTGCAGCGCAAGCTGCGCGTCGGCTTCGCCCGGGCCGGGCGCCTGATGGACCTGCTCGAGCAGGCCGGTATCGTCGGCCCGAGCGAGGGCTCGAAGGCGCGGGCCGTTCTCATGACCCCCGAAGAGCTCGACGGGCTGAACGGGAGGTGAGCCCGGAAGCGCCGGCGCCACCTTTCATGGTGGCGCCGTTCCGGCTCGACTCGTTGCGCGAGCCGTCACCGCCGGTCCCACCCGTTCCAGAGCACGGGAAGCACGCGACGAAGTCGCACCGCCGCAGACGGCGTGGACGTCGCGGGACGTTCCTCGTCGTGCTCCTTCTCCTCGTTGTGGCCGCTGGCGCCTACGTCGGCGTCCGGCTGGCCACGCCCGAACCGGCACCCGCTGTCACCCCCGCCCTGACGCGCACGGTGCACGTCCCGGCCCATGCCGTGGCGCTGCCGTGGCCGAATGTCGGGCAGGGCGCCGTCGCCGTGCCCTCCATGGGCGTCAACGTGGCCTCGGGGCCGGAGCAGGCGGCGCCGGTGGCCAGCCTGACCAAGCTGATGACCGCATACGTCGTGCTGCACGACCACCCGCTCGCCCTCGACCAGCCGGGCCCTACCATCACGGTCAGCCAGGCCGACGTCGACGACTACGACAACGCCACCGTCGACGACGACTCCAATGCGGAGGTGACGCTGAACGAGCAGATCAGCGAAGAGGATGTGCTGGCCGGGCTGCTGGTGCACTCGGCCGACAACTACGCCGACCTCCTGGCCACGTGGGACGCCGGGAGCATGCCCGCTTTCGTGGCGAAGATGAACGCCGCGGCGTCCCGCCTCGGCATGGACCACTCGCACTTCGCCGATGCCAGCGGCGTCAATCCCGGCTCGGAGTCCACGGCTTCGGACCTGCTCAAGGTGGCGGCCCTCGACATGGCCAATCCCACCTTCGCCTCCATGGTGCGGCTGTCGTCCATCACGCTCCCCGTCGCCGGGACGATCTCGACCTACACGCCGCTCCTCGGTGTGCAGGGGGTGATCGGCGTGAAGTCCGGCTTCACCACCGCGGCCGGCGGGGGTGACGTGCTGGCCGTGGACCGCACTGTGCACGGCCAGTCGGTGCTCCTGCTGGCAGCGGTGACCGGGCAGACCGGCCCCGTGGTGCTGGCGCAGGCGGGATTGCACGCCCTGGCGCTCGTCGACGCCATGAGCCCGTTCATCGGCTCCACGCAGGTGCTGCCGGGCGAGCAGGTCGTCGCCCACGTGGCCGAGGCGGGCACCAGTATCGGCGCCACGACCACGTCGTCGGTGTCCATGCTGACTTGGCCCGGCGTCACCGCGACGCGGGTGTTCGTGCCGGCGCGGCAGGTGGCGAAGCAGGCCCCTCATGGCACACGGGTCGGGACCGTGGTCGTCACCCTCGGCACCCAGCGGGTCGCGGTGCCGGTCCGACTGAGGCGGGACATACCGCCCGAGTCGCTTCGCCAGCGCTTGTTGGGAACCGCCTAACCTCACCTCGTGCGCGCCCGGGCTCCTGCCTCATCAGCCAATCTCGGGCCTGGGTTCGACACGCTCGCCGTGGCGCTCGAGTGCTACGTGAGCGTCGACGTGCAGGAGGCCCCCTCCCTCCGCGTGCACAGCGAGGGCGAGGGGGCCGGCCTCTTCGACGACGCGTCGCACCTGGCCGCCCGCGTCGTGACCGAGGTGCTGGGCCACGACCGCTTCGCCGTGACCGTGCGCTCGCAGATCCCGGTCGCCCGGGGGCTGGGGTCCTCCGCTGCGCTGGCGACGGCGGCCGCCGCAGCCGCCGGCGCAGCGGACCCTTTCGCGATCGCCGCTTCCTACGACGGGCATCCTGAGAACGCGGCGGCCAGCGCGTTCGGCGGGCTCGTCGTCGCCACCATGGTGGGCGGCCGACCCGTGCACGCCCCACTCCCGCTCGGCGAGGACCTGGCCTTCGTCGTCGTCATCCCCGAACGCGACCTGGCCACCCCCGAGGCACGTGGCGTGCTCCCCGAGACGTTGCGGCGGGAGGATGTGGTGTTCAACCTCGGCCGCATGGGCCTCCTGGTGGCCGGACTGGCCGACCCCGCCGAGCTGCTGGCCGAGTCCACGGACGACCGCATCCACCAGCCTGCCCGTACCGCGCTGTTCCCCGAGGCCCCGCAGATCCTGGGCGCCCTCGTCGACGCCGGTGCACTGGCAGCCAGCTGGTCCGGGGCGGGGCCTTCTCTCGTCGGCATCGTGCGGGCAGGCGCGGCGGCGTCCGTGCTCGCCGGGGCCGAGGCCGCGCTGGTGGCGACGGACGTGCCGGGCCGGGCGTTGGTGCTGCAGGCGGACCGCCGGGGCATCGTCTACGGGGACGAAGCCGCGGTCGCCCTGTAGCCCGTCACTTGCCCAGCGACCGGCCCAAGGTGGTGACGTCGCCCTGCAGCTGGGTGATGGCCGCGTCGATGTTGAAGGTGTTCAGCACCTGGTTGTAGTTGGCCTGCGTCGGCTGGGCCTCGCCGAGGATCTCCAAGCTGTTGGCCAGCATCTGGGACGAATTGAGGGCCTTGGTCAGGTCGGCCCCCGAGGCCGCGGCGCGTTGGTGGCGGGCGAGCAGGTTGGCGTAGGCGTGGATCTTGTCCCCGAGGGTGCGATCGGCCGCTTCGAGGCACACAACGGGGCTGGACATGTTGGCGCAGCCGGCCACGTCGGTGAGGTAGCCGTGCATGGCGGACTGGACGGTCTTGCCGCCGCTCTGCACGGTGGCATCGGCCTGCGCGGGCGTGGTGGTACCCGCCGATCCTCCCGGGCCGCCGCCGCCCGAGCTGCATCCGGCCAGCGCCAGCGCCAGCACCAGCACCAGCGGCACGAGCGGCAGTCCCCATCGGGCCCGGCGGATCACCGGCGTCACCTGTCGATCCACGGGCGGAAATCTAGGCGCCCCTGTTCCGTAGACTGCCGCGCATGGCCCGGTCCTATTTCATCCGTACGTTCGGGTGCCAAATGAACGAGCACGACTCGGAGCGGCTCGCCGGGCTGTTGGTGGCCGACGGCCTGGAGCCGGCCGCCACCATGGAGGACGCGGACGTGGTGGTGCTCAACACCTGCTGCATCCGGGAGAACGCCGACCAGCGTCTCTACGGGACGCTGGGGCGCCTGAAGGAGCTGGTGGATGCCAAGCCCGGATTGCAGATCGCCGTCGGCGGCTGCCTGGCCCAGAAGGACCGCGAGCGCATTCAGGAGAAGGTCGGCTGGGTCGACGTCGTGTTCGGCACGCACAACCTGACCAGTGCGCCCGGGCTCCTGCGTCGGGCGGAGACCGAGGGCCCCGTCATGGAGATCCTCGACGCACCGGCTCCGGAATCGGGGAGTAATCCCCTGCTGGGCACCGGTGCGGTCCGTGAGCTTCCGTATGCGGCGTGGGTGAACATCCAGACCGGGTGCGACAACTCCTGCGCCTTCTGCATCGTGCCGTCGGTGCGGGGCCCCGAGGTGAGCCGTGCCCTCGACGACATCGTGGCCGAAGTCGGGCTCCTGGCCCGGAGCGGGGTGACCGAGGTGACGCTGCTCGGGCAGAACGTGAACTCCTACGGCCGCGACATCACGAAACGACGCCCCCTCTTCGCCGACCTGCTCCGCGCTGTCGGCGCGGTCGACGGCATCGGGCGGGTCCGCTTCACCAGCCCGCACCCCAAGGACCTCCGGCCCGAGACGATCGACGCCATGGCCGAGACGCCCGAGGTCTGTGAGCAGTTGCACCTGCCCCTCCAGTCGGGGAGCGACCGGGTGCTGCGTGCGATGCGGCGGGGTTACACCTCGGCGCGGTACATGGACCGGCTGGCCGCGGCGCGTGCCGCCATCGCGGACCTGGCCGTGACGACCGACATCATCGTGGGATTCCCGGGCGAGACCGAGGCGGAGTTCGAGGAGACGCTGGCGGTCTGCGCCGAGGCGGCGTATGACGGTGCCTACACCTTCATCTTCTCGCCGCGTCCCGGGACGAGGGCCGCGGACATGGAGTCGAGCTTCGTGCCCGCGGACGTCATCGCCGAGCGCTTCGCACGCCTCAAGACGGTGGTGGACCGCTCCGCCCTGGCGCGTCACCAGGCCCGGGTCGGCCACAGCGAGGAGGCATTGGTCGAGGGCGTCAGCCGGCGCGACGAGTCGATGCTGACCGGCCGCACCCGCCAGGGCAAGCTCATTCACTTCCCCGCCGCGACTGCTGCCGGGACACCGGCGGCGGGCGCGTTGGCCCGGGTGACGGTGACCGACGGCCACCCGCACCACCTGTCCGGTCGCCTGGAGGAGGTGGTGGCGCGGCCCCGGCATCGCGTGCTGATCCCGGTGGCGAGCGCTTGACTGCGGTCGCACTCGTCGGCGTCACCGCATCAGGGAAATCGGACACCGCGCTCGAGCTGGCCCGGCGCCGGGGCGACTGCGAGATCGTCTCGGTCGATTCCATGTGCGTCTACCGCGGCATGGACATCGGGACATCGAAGCCCGGGTCCGAGGCGCGCGCCGCCGTGCCGCATCACCTCCTCGACCTGGTCGATCCCGACGAGGACTTCACCGTGGCGCAATTCCAGGAGGCGGCACGGGAGACGCTGGCGGGCATTGCGCAACGGGGCCACCATGCGCTGCTGGTCGGCGGCACCGGCCTCTACCTGCGGGCGCTCGTCGACGACCTCGCCATCCCGGGCCGCTACCCCGAGGTGGCCGCCGCGCTGGAGGCCGAGCTGGACGAGGGCCGTGCCGGGCCGGCCGACCTGCACGCCCGTCTCGTCGACCTCGATCCGATCGGCGCGGCACGCATGGACCCGACCAACCGCAGACGCGTCGTCCGCGCGCTGGAGGTCACGCTCGGGTCGGGCCGACGGTTCTCGGAGTTCGGACCGGGCCTCGAGGCCTACCCGCAGGGCGCGATGGCGCAGGTTGGCCTGTCCCGCCCGCCCGAGGAGATCGACGTCCGGATCGGGGCCCGCTTGGGCCGCATGGTTGAAGCCGGCCTGGTCGACGAGGTGCGGGCGCTGGCCGTCCGCCCGGCGGGGATCTCGCGCACGGCGCGCCAGGCCCTCGGCTACCGCGAGGTCCTGGCACACGTGGAGGGCGGCGCACCCCTGGCCGACTGCCTGCAGGAGGCGGAGCGCCGGACCCGCCAGTTCGCCCGCCGCCAGGCCTCGTGGTTCCGCCGTGACCCGCGGGTGAGCTGGGCCGCCAGCGGCACAGAGGTCCAGGCCCTGCTGGAAGGGGCCCTGGCCGTGCACGACTGAACCAGGCCAGCTGCGAGAATGGTGGTATGCGGGCGACCAAGCACGAGGGCGCGGGGAACGACTTCCTGGTGGTGGTGGACCCCGACGACGCCATCAGGTTCTCGGTGGCCCAGGTTCGCCTGCTGACCGATCGTCGCCGCGGCATAGGGGCGGACGGCCTCATCAGGGTCGGACCCGGTCGGGATGGCGCTGACCTCTCCATGGAGCTGCACAACGCCGACGGCAGCCAGGCCGAGATGAGCGGCAACGGCATCCGGTGCCTCGCCCAGGCGGCGGTCGACGCAGGGCTCGTGACCGCACCCGGCTTCACGGTGGCCACCGCGGGTGGCACCCGGACCGTCGAGTACACGCCGGGAGTGCAGCCCGGGTGGGCGACGGCCCGCGTCGACATGGGCGCGGCCCGGCTGGGCCCGGACCAGCCCCAGGAGTTCGACGACCGGCGCGCCCGCACGGTCGATGTCGGGAACCCGCACCTCGTGCTGCTCGGCCCCGACACGGCAGCGGTCGACATCGCGGAGCTCGGGCCGAAGTTCCAGGCCGCCTTCAGCGGTGGCATCAATGTCGAATGGATCACCGCCGGACATGACGAGCAGGGTGAGATTCTCGATTTCCGGGTGTGGGAGCGGGGAGCCGGTGAGACCCTGGCTTGTGGCACGGGCAGCGTGGCCGCTGCCGCGGCAGCCCGGAGCTGGGGCGCGGTGCGTGACGCCGGCACGGTGCGCGTCCGCAATCCTGGAGGGATCCTGGAGGTGACGCTCGGAGCCGACGGGGGGGCGACCACCCACCTGGCCGGGCCGGTCCGCAAGGTGGCAGACATCGACATCCACCCGGGGATGCTCTCTTGAGCAATCTGTTGCCGGGAACGCTCATCGAGCGCACCTTCCGGGAGCGGATCATTTTGGTGGGGGTGATCTTCCCCGGTTTGACCGAGGAGATGGTCGCCGAGGAGTTGGACGAGCTGGCGCGATTGGTGGACAGCGCGGGCGCTGACGTCGTCGGACGCGTGGTGCAACGCCGGAACGCGCCCGACGCGGCGACGTTCGTCGGTCGGGGCAAGGCCGAGGAGATCGCGGCGTTGAGCCAGAGTCTCGACGCGGATACCGTCGTCTTCGACGACGACCTGACTCCGGCACAGCACCGGAACCTCGAGAAGCTCTTCGGACGCACAGCCATCGACCGGACCGCGGTGATCCTGGACATCTTCGCCCAGAATGCCCGCAGCCCCGAAGGCAAGGCGCAGGTGGAGCTGGCTCTGCTGCGGTACCGGTTGCCCCGGCTGCGCGGCCGCGGCTCCGCGCTGAGCCAGCAGGCCGGTGGCATCGGGACCAGAGGGCCGGGCGAGACGCAGCTCGAGGTCGACCGCCGGCGCCTTGTGCGGCGCATGCACAAGCTCGAGGCCGAACTGCGCGAGGTGGAGCGCACGCGGACGTTGCAGCGCCGTAGTCGTGCCCGGGGCCGGCATCGTGAGCTGGCGCTCGTCGGCTACACCAACGCCGGGAAGTCGACGCTGCTCAACCGCCTGACCGATGCCGGCGTGCCGGCAGCGAACCGTCTCTTCGTCACCCTCGACCCGCGTACCCGCCAGCTTCCACTTCCCGGTGGCGAGACCGTCCTCGTCACCGACACGGTCGGGTTCGTCCGCAAGCTGCCGCACGAGCTGGTCGAGGCGTTCCGCTCCACGCTGGACTCCGTGCGCCTGGCCGACCTCATTGTGCACGTGGTCGACAGCACAGCGGTGGACGCGGCGGGACAGATGGCGGCCGTGCGTGAGGTGCTGAACGAGATCGGCGCGTCGGGCGTGCCCGATCTGATCGTCGTGAACAAGGCCGATGTCGCACCCGAGGAGGCCAAGGCGCTGGCGCATGCCAATGAAGGCGCCGTCCTCATTTCGGCCCGCACCGGCGAGGGGGTCGACGAGCTCCTCCGGGTACTGGGCGATCGCCTGCGGGGCTCGGACCGGGTCGTGCAGCTCGTCGTGCCGTGGGCACGCGGCGACGTGTTGGCCGCCATCCACCGTGAGGGTGAGGTGGTTGGTCAGAGCGACGGCGAGGAGGCGGCCACCCTGCAGGTGGTGCTGGACGACGTCGGCCGGGCCCGCTTCGCCGAGTTCGTGGCCGCACCGTGACGTTCCGCCTTCCGCCGTATCCCTATGACCGGCTGTCCGGCCTGGCCAAGGTGGCCGCCGCCCACGAGGGCGGCATGGTCGATTGCTCCATCGGGACCCCTTTCGACCCTCCGCTGCCCGCCGTGATCGAGGCGCTGGCTTCGTCTGGTGCCGAGCGGGGCTATCCCGCGTCGGCTGGCAGTCCGCAACTGCGCGAGGCCGCCGCGGCATGGCTGGCGCGGCGCTTCGTGCTCACCGATGGCCCGCCCTCGGCCGTCGCCGCCTGCGTCGGCACCAAGGAGCTGGTCGCCTCGGTGCCGCACCTGCTCCGTCTGCGCACTCCCGACAAGGACACGGTGCTCTATCCCGCGGTGTCCTATCCGACCTATGCCATGGGGGCCGAGTTGGCCGGGTGCCGTGCCATTGCGGTCCCGGCCGCGCCGGGGCGCCTCGGAGGACTCGATCTCGATGCCGTTTCCTCCGCTGACGCCGAGCGCGCCCTGCTGGTCTGGTCCAACTCACCGTCGAACCCGACGGGGGGCTTGGGCGACCTCGGGGCGGAGGCGGCCTGGGGGCGGGCCCACGACATCCCCATCTTCTCCGACGAGTGCTACACCGAGTTCACCTGGGACGGTCCGCCGCGTTCGGTGCTGCAGCATGGCGCCGACGGCGTGGTCGCGGTGCATTCGCTGTCCAAGCGCTCGAACCTGGCCGGCGTCCGCGTCGGCTTCTATGCCGGCGATCCCGAGCTGGTCGAGTTCCTCCGAGCCGTGCGTCAGCACGCCGGCCTCATGGTTCCCGGACCGGCGCAGGCCGCCGGTGTGGCAGCTCTGTCCGACGACGCGCACGTGGAGGCCCAGCGGGCGCGCTACCGGGAACGTCTGGGCTTCCTGGCCGGCGTCCTCGGTGGCTACGGCTGCCCGGTGGCTCTTCCCGAGGGGGGCTTCTACCTCTGGGTGCCCGTGCCGACCGGTCGCTGGCCCGATGCCTGGATGATGGCCGAGGCCCTGGCCACCGACGGTGGGCTCCTGGTCAGTCCAGGGGACCTCTACGGCGAGGACGGTGCCGGGCACGTGCGGGTGGCGGTCGTCCAGCCCATGGAACGGTTGGCGCTGGTGGGGGAGCGCCTCGCTAGGGTGCGGCATGGCTGATCTCAGGGCGAGCATCGAAGAGTTGTGGGAGCGCCGCGGCGAGCTCTCACCGGCGGACACCGACGCGGTGACGCTCGTGGAGGAGGCCATCGAGCTCCTCGACTCAGGCCAGGCCCGCGTGGCCGAGGTCGACGCCGCGACCGACGAGGTGGTCGTGCACGAGTGGCTCAAGAAGTCGATACTCCTCCTGTTCTCGTTGCGCGGCATGGAGACGATTGAGCTCGGGCCGTTCGAGTACGCCGACAAGCTTCCCCTCAAGCACGGCTTCGCCGAGGCCGGTGTGCGCGCCCTTCCGGGCGCCTCGGCCCGCTGGGGCTCGTTCCTCGGTCGCGGCGTCGTGCTGATGCCCTCCTACGTGAACATCGGTGCCTGGGTGGGGGCGGGCTCCATGGTCGACACCTGGGCCACCGTGGCGTCGTGCGCCCAGATCGGCGAGCGGGTCCACCTGGCGGGCGGCGTGGGCATCGGCGGCGTGCTCGAGCCCCCCAACGCGGTGCCCGTCGTCGTCGAGGACGATGCCTTCGTCGGCAGCCGCTGCATGGTGACCGGCGGGGCGCGCATCGGCAAGGGCTCCGTGCTGGGCGCCGGAAGCTTTCTCGACCCCTCCATCCCCGTGATCGACGCCGAGACCGGCGAAGAGATCTCTCGCGGCATCGTGCCGTCGTGGTGCGTCGCTATTCGGGCGAGCCGCCGGCGCGAGTACCCGGGCGGGGAGTTCTTCGTGCCGTGCGTCCTCGTGATCAAGCGGCTCGCCGAAGGCGAGCGCCACGACAAGGCACAGCTCAATCAGGTCCTGCGCGACCACGGCGCCAGCACCTGATCGGTGGGCGAGCTCCTCGCGACCACCCGGGATCTGATGGCCATCCCGTCGCAGAGCCGAAGCGAGGCCGCGCTCGCCGACATGATCGAGGACGCGCTGCGCGGCCGCCGCTGGCTCGAGGTCGAGCGGATCGGGGACAACGTCATCGCCCGCACCACGCTCGGCCACGGCCAACGCCTGGTCCTGGCGGGCCACCTCGACACGGTCCCGCCGGTGGGCAACGAGACGCCGAGGCTCGAGGGCGACACTCTGTGGGGGGTGGGTGCGTCCGACATGAAGGGTGGCCTGGCCGTCATGCTCGACCTGGCCACGACGGTGGACCAACCCGTGGTGGACATCACCTGGTGCTTCTACGCCCGGGAGGAGATCGGCCGCGCCGACAGCGGCCTGCGCGAGCTGTGGCAAGCACGGCCCGACCTTCTGGCGGGAGATGCCGCCATCCTCGGCGAGCCGACCTGCGCGTTGGTGGAGGCCGGTTGTCAGGGGACAATGCGGGTGCGTGTCACGCTGCGCGGGGTGCGGGCCCACACGGCCCGTCCCTTCACGGGACGCAACGCCATCCACCGCGTGGCCCCGTTGCTGCAGCGGGTGGCCGACTGGCCCGGACGCGAGGTCGTGCTGGACGGCTGCACCTACGCCGAACAGCTGCAAGCCGTGGCCGTCGAAGGGGGAGTGGCGGGCAACGTCGTCCCCGACGAGGCCCGGGTCACCCTCAACCACCGCTACGCTCCGGACCGCGGAGCCAAGGAGAGCGAGGCCTTCCTGCTCGAACTTCTCCGGGGGACCTGGGACCCGAAGACGGGCGACGCCTGGGAGGTGCTCGACGCCAGTGACGGTGCGCCGCCGTCCCTGGAGCACCCGCTGCTGGGTGCGCTGGTCGAGAAGAGCGGTGCCGCACCAAAGGCCAAGGTGGGCTGGACCGACGTGGCATCGTTCTGGGAGCACGGGGTGCCCGCCGCCAACTTCGGGCCCGGCGACCCTCTCCTGGCGCATCACCCCGATGAACGGGTGTCGACGCCGCAACTCGAGCGCGCCCGCCAGGTCCTGCTCGCCCTCGTCACCTAACTCCCTCAGCGGACGACGATCGTCCCCATCATGTACTGGTGGATGTTGCAGATGTAGTTGTACGTCCCCGCCTTCGAAGGCGCAGTGAAGGTCTTCGTCTGGCCTGGGCCGATATCACCGGTGTTGAACTGGCCGCCGGTGGCGGTCAGCGTGTGCGTCACGGCGTCCTTGTTGGTCACCTCGACCGTCGCTCCCGGTGCCACCGAGGCACGCATCGGTGAGAACATGAAGTTGGAGATGGTGAGCGACTTCGCCGACGTCGCTGCGCTCGACCCGCTCGCCGAGGCTGACCCGGACGAGCCGGAGCTCCCGCCGCTGCACGCGGCCAGGAGCAGCGCGCCCGCCAGGACCAGGGCGAGCGCACCGCCCCTGAACCGCGGTACCGGTACCCGCATCGTTCAGACCGCCCGTGACGTCGGGTTGAACGCCAGGGGCGTGCCCGAGGAGGTCTGTGCGCCCGGATACATGCCGAGCACGTAGTAGAGGATGGCGATGTGCTGCATCTCCACCGGCTGAATCGACGACGACAGTTGGATGGCCGCGCTGCTCTTCAGCTTCGACGTCTCCGCCTGATAGGTCTGCGCGGCAATGGTCTCGATGGTCACAGCCAGCTGCGCCAACCCTGCGATGTCGGTGACCTTGGCGAAGTCCGACTGCACCGTCGGCGTCAGCGTCGGGTTCGTCACCGTTACGGGTGCCTTTCCGTGCGACTGCAGCACCGCGTTCCAGGCATCGGCGTGCTGCTGGTGCTGTCCCTTGACCGTGGTGGCGAAGGTGGCGACGGCCGGCGGCACCGTGCCGAGCTTCCCTGCCGTAGCGGCGGACAGGCCCGCCGTGTAGGCGAAAACGGCGAGGTTCTCCAGGCTGGCGGCCACCGCGGCGACCGCGAGGTCACCGGTCAGACCGGCCGGGGGGAAGGCGGCTTTGACGGCGGGGAGACGGCGGGTCGAGGCGGCAGCCAGCGTCGGCACCGCACCGCTCCCCACGGCCAAGGCGGCTCCTCCGGCCATAGCGCCGCCGGCACCCATCAGGAAGGTGCGGCGACTCGTGCCGCGCATTTCGGCCAGTGCCTCGGCCACGGCGGGCAGGCCCACGTCGTGGTGCAGCTCGTCGAGCTCGAGTGTCCGGGCCTGCAGCTCGCGCTCGGTTCCCTTGAACTTCTTCGTCTTGTCCTTGCTCACTTGACGGCTCCTTGTCCGGCTGGGGCGGCGCTGTTGGTCTTGTAGAACGCGTTGGGGAAGCCGACGCTGCCGGCCGCAGCCGGGAGCATGGCGGCGGTGCCGGGCGACAGCGAGATGAGTTGCGGAGCGCCCCCCATGAGGAGCGCCTGCACCGCCAAGAGGACGGCGACGTGCTGCGCCTCGATCCCCATGATGCTGGCCAGCAGGGCCTTGTTCGTCTCCTTCTTGGCCAGGACTGTGTCCTTGACGTAGGTCTCGGCCGCGATGTTCTCGAGCTCGAGGGCCAGTGCGACCACGCCGAGTGATCCCTGAGCCGGTGTAGCGGAGCCGAGGTTCGCGACCGCCTTCTTGACGACCGGAACGAAGGCCGCATCGGGCTTGGTCTGCGACTGGCCGCCCAGGTTCTTGACGGCCGCATTGAAGGCGTCGGCGTGCTGCGCGTGCTGGCCCATGGTCACCTGGGCGAACTTGGTCACGACCGGGTTGGCCGACGATCCTCCGATGTAGGGCAGCGTGAGGGCGGTCTTGTAAGTGGACACCGCCAGGTTCTCGATGGAAGCGGCCGTCTGCAGGATCTGCACGTCGCTGGAGCTGCTGGCCGCCGCCGCAGAGGCCAGGGCACCGACAAGCACCGCGCCACCCGCCGCACCCAGCAGGGCCGTACCGGCCAGGCTCGATGTCAGCGCCCGGGTGTGGCTCTCGTGGAAGGCCTGGTTCGCTGCCGCGTCATCCTCTGGCTGCGCGTGCGCAGTCTCGACGAGCTCGTCGAGCGCCTCGTGGGTAGGGCGCAACGCGTCCGCCTGTAGGTCTTGGGATTCTTCGAGCAGCTCGGTGAGCGCTCGGGGATCTGCCGTCATGTGGGCTCCTCGCAAAGTGGATTGACCACTGTTCGGAGGCAGACGCGCTGAGGATGTCGGAAAGTGAAAAGTCCCTCAGGAGGGCGAAAGACGCGACACGGCGCGCGTCAGCAGATGCAGGTCCCTCTGCCCCGGCAGCCGGTCGACGCGGCGGTCGATGCGCTCCAGGACATCGGACCCCTTGTGTCCGTCGAAGAGGTAGTTGACGAGAAACCCGACTTCGCGCTTGGGCATGACGCCCGACCCGACCGGCCGCCACCAGTGTGACAGCGCGAAGCGCGTCATCGTTTGCGCCTTGGGGCTTTCACCGAGTCGGCGCGTCGCTTCCGACGCGTAGAAGTCGATGTGCCCGCCCTCTTGCTTCATGATGCGACGCAGGAGCTCCCGCAACGTCGAGTGCCCAGCGGTCTCGGCCAGCCGGGCGTAGCCGGCCTGGGTCGTCCACTCGTTGATGGCACCCCACGTCATGTGCAGAGCGATGAAGGCTCGGCCCGCGAAGGCAGCTGAGGCGATGGTCCCGAGCGCGCTGGTCGCCTGCCGGCGCCGGCGTCCGTGGCGCAGCGCGGCAATCCGTGGCGCGCCCGCCTCTTCGCCGTGGGCTTGGAGCACCTGGCCGATGGCCTCGCCATGCCACATCTCCTCGAAGACCCAACACGAGAGGAAGGAGGTGACGGCCGGGTCCTGATGGGCCGGCGTCAGCAGCAGGTCGCGCAGATAGCAGACGGTGTGGTGCTCCACGTCGTGCATGTAACGCAACGAACGCAGCGCGTCGGCGGGCAGCGGTTGGTCCCTGAAGTCGTCGAAGTCGATGCCCTGGAGGTCCAGGCGACCTGCTCGGGCCTTGTAGGAGTCGATGGTGGTTCGCATGGCGCCTACTATTCGGGGCCCAGGTGACGCCCGGATGGGCGAAATCGGGACATCCAGAGTGGGAGGCGGGTCCGAACAGGTCTGACATGCCGCGTATCGACGAACTGAGCGATGCCCAGCTGGTGACCTCCATCGCGCGCTATAGCGAGGTGGCCCTGGCCGAGGCCTACCGGCGCCATGGCGGGGCGGTGTTCGGCCTGGCCAAGAGGGTCCTGAACAACCCGACGGACGCTGAGGACGTGACCCAGGAGATCTTCCTACGCCTGTGGAACCAGCCGGACCGTTTCGACGCCGCCCGGGGCTCGCTGCGCTCGTTCCTGTTGGCCCAGGCCCACGGCCGGGCGGTCGACGCCGTGCGCTCCTCGAGTTCACGGCGGGCCCGGGAGGCCCGCGACGCCGTGCGCACCGCGGATGCCCCCTACGACATGCAACGCGAGGTCTGGGACCTGGCGGTGGCCGATCAGGTCTCCGGCGCCATGGGCGAATTGCCCGAGGAGGAGCGCCGGGCGATTGAGTTGGCCTATTTCGACGGCCACACGTACCGAGAAGTGGCGCAGCTGCTCGACCAGCCCGAGGGTACGGTCAAGAGCCGGATCCGCAACGGCATGCGGCGCATGCGCGCCGCGCTGGCGGACGCCGGGGTGCGGGGGGTTGACGCGTGATGTCACACGAGGAAGCGAGCGATCTTCTCGGGGCGTATGCGCTCGATGCCGTCGACGGCGACGAGTGCACCGAGCTCGAGCAGCATCTCGAGACCTGTCCGCGTTGCCGCGCCGAGCTCGACAGCCTGCGCGAGGTCGCCGGCGCCATGGGCAACTCGGTCGAGCCTCTGCCCGAGGGGCTGTGGTCCCAGATCGCCGTCCGCCTGCCCGAGCGCCAGGAGGACGAGGAGGCGCCGCCGATGCCGCAACTCGCGCCCGCCGGCCGCTCGCCCTTCCGGCCCGCGGCCGACGGCCCGACTCGCCGACGCCGCATCATGGTCTCCACCATCGGCACCATCGCCGTGGCCGCCGCCGCCGTGGCGATCGTGCTCGGCATCGGTCTGGTGCGGGCCGACAACAGGGTCTCCAACCTGCAAGCCGGCCAGGCCGCGCCGTCGTCCACGGTGGCGGCCGCGCTGCACGCGCCCGGGCACCGGCTCATCACGCTCGACTCGAGCTCGCACGCGGAGGAGGCGCAGGTCGTGGTGCTGCCCTCGGGGCAGGGCTATCTGGTCTCGTCGACCCTGCCGTCCCTGGACAAGGGCCGGACCTACCAGCTGTGGGCGATCGAGGGGAATCAGCCGATCTCCCTGGGCCTGCTGGGCGGTTCGCCGAGCCAGGCCGGCTTCACCATGGCCGGATCGACTCGGCCCTCGCACCTGAGCATCACGGCCGAACCGGCCGGCGGCTCCGTCTTCCCCACTGGCCCGATCATCGCCAACGGGACTGTCTGACGCCGGCGCGCAGCTGTTAGGTTCGCTCCTCATGTCCGAGGAAGTGGCACCCAAGAAGCGCAAGCCTATAGAGATCTTCGCGGAGGCTGAGCCGATCAAGCTGGGCTCAATGTTGCTGACCCTGGTGGAGCCCCATCGCGGTCACGAGGTGGCCTACAACCGCTGGTACGAGCGGGATCACTTCTACTCGGGCTGCATGGTGGGCCCGTACAACTTCGCCGGGCGCCGCTTCGTCGCCACGGCGGACCTGAAGGCGTTGCGGGACCCCGACCCGTCCGCCATCACCGGCGAGCCCGGACGGGGCTCGTACATCTCGGCCTACTGGGTGCTCGACGGCTACTTCGACATGTGGAACCGCTGGGCCCTGCGCCAGGTCAACGCGCTGCACGCCGCCGGCCGGATGTTTCAAGAGCGCGACCACGTGCACACGCTCCTGTATCACTACCAGTGGGAGCATCGGCGTGACCCGGACGGCGTGCCGGTCGAGCTCGCCCTCGATCACCCCTACCGTGGCTTCGTCACCGTCTTCATCGACCGCGACGACTCGCTCTCCAACGAAGAGCTGTGGTCGTGGCTGCGCACCGAGCATCTACCCGCGCTGATGCCGGGGAGCGACGCCGACCTGGTGGCCGCCTTCACGCCCGTCGCACTCGAGGTCGATGCGCCGGGTGACGTGCCCCGCGAGAAGGCCCGCGACAACCGCACGGTGCTGCTGTGGTTCCTGAACACGCCGCCCGAGGTGGCCTGGGAGCCCGTCATCGCCGAGCACCGGCGCCAGCTCGAGGCGGCCGGCAAGGGCACGGTGGTCGCCGCGCTCCCGTTCATCCCGACCATTCCGGGCACGGACACCTACACCGACAAGCTCTGGGCGGATTGACTGCGTCAGCCGCGAGCCAGGATCTCCACGTGGGTGATCACGAACACAGCGTCGTCTGAGTCCGCCCAACGCAAGAAGCCCTCGGCCAAGCGCTCCAGCTCGTCGTTGTCACTCAGCCCGTAGTCGACCGCCTGCTCGGCGAAGCGCGAGTAGCGGACACGGTCGGCCCACAGGCCACCCCACCAGGCCCGGGCATCGGGGTCGGCGTAGGTCCACGTCGAGCTCGAGACCGTCACGTCGGAGAACCCTGCCGCATGGGCGTGGCCGAGCAGGCGCGGCCCGATCCGGGCATCGTGGCCGTTGCGCTCCGTCACCGCGAGGTAGAGCTCGAGCCAGCGGCCCAGGACCGGATCGGACGGGGCCCAGGTGAAGGCCCCGTAGTCCGACTCGCGGGCGGCGAGCACGCCGTCGGGGTCGAGCACCCGGCGCAGCTCGATGAGGGCGGCCACTGGGTCCTCGAGGTGTTGGAGCACCTGATGCGCGTGGACGACGTCGAACGAGGCGTCCGGGAAGCCGAGGGCGAAGAGGTCGGCCACCTCGAAGCGCAGGTTCTCCACGCCGAGGCCGCGGGCATGCTCCTGGGCCTGGGCCACCACGTCGGCGGCCGCGTCGATCCCGACGGCCTCACCCGGGGCCACCATGAGGGCCAGGTCGGCGGTGATCGTCCCAGGCCCGGAGCCCACGTCGAGCAGGCGCTGACCCGGGCGCAGGTGGGGGAGGAGGTAGGCGCTCGAGTTCTCGGCGGTGCGCCAGGTATGGCTGCGCAGCACCGACTCATGGTGCCCGTGCGTGTAGGTCATGCGTACATTGTGGCGTGCCCGAAATGCCCGAGATGCAGGCGCTGTCCGAACGCCTCGATGCCCTGCTGGCCGGGGCGACCTTGGAACGGGCCGATCTCCTCGGGTTCTCGTCCCTCAAGACCTACGCCCCGGCGCCCGACGACCTCAGGGGCCACAAGGTCCGCGGCATCGGCCGGCGGGCCAAGTACCTGGTGTGGGAGTTCGACGACGGCAACCGACTGGTGCTCCATCTGTCCCAGGCGGGCCGGCTCGACCTGGAGGAGCCGCCCAAGAAGACGAAGCCCCGTGGCGCGGTGGCCCGCTTCACGTTCACCGCCGCCGGCGGGAGCCCGTCGAGCGTCGCCGTGCTGGTGCGCGAGTACGGCACGCAGCGCAAGGCTTCCTGGTGGGTGCTGGCGCCGGGCGACGAGGGTCCGCTGGCCGGGCTCGGACCCGAGGTGGGCAGCGAGGCCTTCGCAGAGTTCATCCGCACGAGCGACTCCCGGCGCCACCTCACGACGGACCTGCGCGACCAGCACGTGGTCGCGGGCATCGGCCGGGGCTGGGGCGACGACATTCTGCACCGCGCCAAGCTGTCGCCCTTCGCCTCGCTGCGCTCGTTGGCCCCCGAGCAACGCGAAGCCCTGTTGACCGCTGCGACGGACGTGCTGGCCGAGGCGCTCGAGCTCGAGCGCGGGCGTCCAGGCGGCCTGTCGGAAGCCAAGCTGGGCGGCCGCTTCAAGGTGCACAACCGCTTCGGCGAGCCCTGCCCGACCCCGTGTGGCGACACGCTCGAGCGCGTCTCGTTCGAGTCCTACGAGATGGCCTACTGCCCGACGTGCCAGACCGGCGGCAAGGTACTGGCCGACCGCCGCATGTCCAAGCTGCTCAAGTAGCGGGTCGACGAAGGAGCCGACCCCGGTCCGTCAATGCAGCTGCCGCACCACGGTGACGACCTTGCCGAAGATCGTCACCTCGTCGGGGGCGTCGAAGACCATCGGCTCGTAGGCCGTGTTGGCCGGCGTGAGCACGACCCGGCCGTTCTTGCGGCTGAACGTCTTCACCGTGGCCTCACCGTCGTTGATGCCGGCGACCACGACGTCGCCGTTGTCGGCCTCAGGCTGCTGGCGCACCACGACATAGTCGCCGTCGAGGATGCCTGCATCGGTCATGGAGTCACCCCGCACGCGCAACATGAACGAGGGCCCGCTGCCGGTGAACTGCTCCGGCATGGGCAACAGCTCCTCGATGTTCTCCTCGGCCAGCACGCCGGTTCCCGCCGCGACCTCGCCGACCAGCGGCACGTTGTGCACGGCCGAGGCCGGGAGCCGCGACGACGTGTCCGGGTCGAAGTGGACCTGGATGGCCCGCGGCTTGGAGGGGTCCTTGGAGAGGTAGCCCTCGCGCTGGAGCACCGCCAGGTGGGTGTGCACCGTGGCCGAGGACGCCAGCCCCACCGCCTCACCGATCTCGCGTACCGAAGGCGGGTAGCCCCGGTCGCGCTGGCAGTCGGCGATGAAGTTGAGGATCTGCAGCCGCTTCCCGCTCAGCACCTCGGCCATCGGCGTCTCCTTTGGTGCCCACCCCGGCCTACCTGCCGGGCCCCTCCCGGGGGCGAACATCCGTTCGTGACCGACCAACATACCCAAGTGGTGGGGCCAAAGCAAACATCTGTTCGCTTGAAGTGATTTCCGGAGGGAACGCCCTCGGTCAAAGTCGATCGTCAATGTAGGGTTGACGAACAGATCAACGTCAATGTACGGTTGACGAGTGACGCCTGGACCCACACTGCAAGAACTGATCGATGGCGTGCGTGCTGATGCGCCCGGAGGGGATGTCCTCCTCCAGCTTTCGCAAGCGTCGGAGACCGCCGCCGATCTCGAAGAGACGACCGACGCGCTCGTCGGACACTTCGTTGATCAGTGCCGCCGAAGCGGGTGCTCCTGGTCAGAGATCAGCGGTGCGCTCGGTGTGAGCAAGCAGGCAGCCCATAAGCGATTCTCCTTCGACGTCGCGTCCTACGAACGATTCACTGACCGGGCCCGAGCCGTCCTCGCACAATCGGTGGAGGAGGCGCAGGGGCTCGGGCACGGATTCGTGGGAACCGAGCACCTTCTCCTCGCACTCTTCGAGTTTCCCGATGGCCTGGCTGGCCAAATTCTCGCAGAAGCCGGCATCACCCGAACCTTGGTCGAGACGGAGGTTCTCGTGCAGGTCAACCGAGGGACGCAATCGAAGGAAGGAAAGCTGCCCTTCACCCCTCGGGCCAAGGCGGCGCTTCAGAACGCCGTCGGAGAGGCACTGCAACTGGGCCACAACTATGTGGGCACCGAGCATCTGCTCCTCGGTCTGCTTTCAGACGGAAACGCGGTGGCAGGCAAGATACTCACGGGGCTGGGATCGAGCCGTGACGTCGTCAGGGCTTGGATACGGAGAGCGTCAGATTCGCGATAGGCCCGGGTGAGACCCGAGGCAACTGTCTGTGTGCTGGCGTCTGGAGGCCCAACCGCTGCCGGATCGGTGAGGCGATACGGCACTTGGGCGGCACCCGGCATCCGGATGGATCTGGGCACCGGCCACCGCCACTGGCGCAGTTTCATCGACAAATGAGCGACGACCCTCGGCCAACCGTCGAAGCCGAAGGTCGACCAGCAAACCGTCGAAGCCGAGGGTCGATCAGCAATCTGAGCATCGCCTGTTGCGTCTTGGTACAGTCCAGGCAACCACTGCACCGGGCACAGAGGGAAACGTAGGGCGGGTGAAACCAAACTTGGCGTCTCTTCGTGGCCACAGTCGCAGTCACTCGCGTGACTGGAGACGGTGGGTATCGGCGTAGCGGGGGTTGGGACCCAATCAGCCCCGGCGAAAGGATGCAGATGATCACACGACCACGAAATGGTTCTCTTGGCGTGTTGGCGGCGTGTTTCGGTGCCGCTGCACTGGCGCTCATTCCAGCGGCAGCAACGAGTGCGGCGGGCACGTCGGCCGCCGCTGCCCAGAGCACCTGGGTGCCCACCGTCACCCCGTTCGGGCACGCCCAGCCCTCGGAACAACTGCCGTACCCCGGGCCATCCGGTACCGCCTCTCCGTGGACCCCCCTGGCCAATCCTCCTTCGTTCAGCCCCGGGACCATGCTGTTGCAGAGCGACGGTTCCGTCCTGGTGCACGACGAGCCAGGCGCAGGCGCCACGACGCAGTGGTGGCGCCTCACGCCGAACGCGGACGGCAGTTACGTCGACGGGACGTGGAGCGCGGCCGCCTCGATGCCGACCGGGTACGCCCCCTTGTACTTCGCGTCAGCGGTCCTCCCCAGTGGCTCCATGATCGTCGAGGGTGGCGAATACAACGGAACGGACCGCAACGGGGTGTGGACGAACAAAGGTGCCATCTACAACCCGATTTCCAACACCTGGAAGTCGGTCGCACCGCCGAGCGGATGGACGAATATCGGGGACGCACAGAGCACTCTGCTGGCGAGCGGGACCTTCATGCTGGCTCAAGCCTGCGGAAACTGCACGTCGGGCTCTCCGATCGCCAGTAAACTTCAAGCATTGCTGAACCCGTTCAACCTCACCTGGACTTCGACCGGAACCGGCAAGGCAGACCCCAATGACGAGGAAGCCTGGACGCTCGAGCCGAGCAACAAGCTGCTGACAGTCGACGCAGGAAACACGCCCAATACCGAACTCTTCACACCGAGCACCGGAGCCTGGAGCAGTGCGGGGAACACAGCGACGTCACCGGTCAACACCAATGCCTACGAGATCGGCCCACAGGTCGAGATGCCGGGCGGCAACACTTTCGTCGTTGGCGGCGGGACTTCCGCGTACACCGCGACATGCACAGTCAAGACGCCAGCGGCCACCGCGCTCTACCACTACGGCGCTGGGACGATCGGCACGTGGAGCGCGGGGCCGAACATCCCCGCGATCGGCGGTCTGCAGTACGACAGCGCCGACGGACCAGCGTCGATCCTGCCGAGCGGGAACATCCTGTTCGATGTCAGTCCGTGTGTCTACCTGTCGCCCACGCACTTCATGGTCTACAACGCGAAGGCGAACACCCTGATACAGGTGCCCGATCCACCGAACGCGCCCAACGACTCCACTTACTACACGCGCATGCTGACGCTTCCTACGGGCCAGGTTCTGTTCGATGATGGCAGCAATCAGATGGAGGTCTACACCGCCGGCGGCTCGCCACTGGCGGCGTGGGCGCCCTCCATCACCTCATCTCCCGCAACCGTCACGCCGGGCGACACCTACTCCCTGTCGGGGAAACAGCTCGCGGGGCTTAGCCAAGGAGCTGCGTATGGGGACGACGTCCAGGACGCAACGAACTTTCCGCTGGTCCGGATTACGAACACCGCGACTGGTACCGTCACCTACGCCCGCACGTCGCACTGGAGTTCAGTGTCGATCCAGAGCGGCGTGAGCTCGTCGACAAGCTTCACTGTGCCAGCGAGCACGCCGGCGGGTTCGAGCACCCTCGTGGCGGTCGCCAACGGAATTCCCTCCCAACCCGTGGCGGTGACGGTGGGGTAGGGCTTGTCGAAAAAGCGAGGACGCCGCGACCTGGCACGTCCCGGGCATCGGGGTTTCGGCAGCGCAGTCTGGCTTACAGCGCGCTGTCGGAGCCTCGGCGTACAGCTAGTTGGTGTAGTCGACCGGGCCAGCCCCCTCCACCCCAATGGCAAAGGCCAGGCCCCGCAGGCCGGTGTGCTCGGTCAGGGGCCAGATGCTGTGCGTCTCGTTGGGCGGGATCCTGATCAGGTCTCCTTGCCCTACTTCGCGTTCCTCCTCGGCGATCTTCATGATGCCGCGACCCGACAAGATGTAATAGAACTCGTGCGTCGGGTGTGAGTGAGCGTCGACCATGCCCCCTCCCGCCACCTCCCATTCACTGACCAGTTCGAGGAAGCCGCCTCTCGTATCGTCCTGCATTTCGCGGGGTTCGATGAGCCACCACACAGGAACCGTGCCGGCGTGCTCGACGATGGGGGCTACTTCTCGGGCGGATCGTACGTCCACGGGCGTCTCCTTGCGTTCAGTTCACCGTCCAACACAGTGCCAAGCCAGCAGCCGGAAATTCTGCACATGTTCAACCAACTGAACTGTCCCAGCGTCACCGGGAAGGCGTCAACCCGCCATGATGGAGGTCGGCTGCAACGAGTACTTGAACAGCACATGAGCATGAAACCCCACACCAGCAGAGTCAACGAAAAGCTGGGCAGACCCGTAGGCCTCACGACCCGAACGCCGGGAACCGGTCGCGGTTCGCCTACCGAGCCGGCAACATTCCGTGAAATTCGGATGTGGGCGCGCTGAATTGAGACTTCAGCCGCGCCCGGTGGCGTTCATGCGCTTTCTCGGTGCACACCCAATTCGGCCAGAAGCCGGTCGCGCAGGGCATCGAACGGCGTGCCTCCGATGCGGCGCGGCCGAGGTAGATCGATGGGCACATCGAGGCAGATCCGGCCCTCGCGCAGCACGAGCACCCTGTCGGCCAGCAAGACCGCCTCCTCGACGTCGTGGGTGACCAGCAGGACGCCGGGCCGGTGCCGGGCGCACAGGTCGGCCACCAGGTCCTGCATCTTGAGGCGGGTCAGCGCATCGAGGGCGGCGAAAGGCTCGTCCAGGAGGAGGAGCTCCGGCTCGCGCACGAGGGCACGGGCCAGGGCCACCCGCTGGGCCTCGCCACCCGAGAGGGTGCCGGGCCAGGCATCGGCATGCTCCTCGAGGCCGACCTCCCACAGCGCGTTGCGGGCGGCGGACCTGGTGGCGGCCGCCCGGGGCAGCCCGAGCACGACGTTGCGCCAGACCTTCATGGAGGCCACGAGCCGAGGCTCCTGGTAGACGACGGTGCGTACCTCGGGGACGAGCACGTCGCCGCCCGACGCCGGTTCGAGCCCGGCGAGGATGCGGAGCAGCGTGGTCTTCCCACTGCCCGACGCGCCGAGCAGTGCCACGAACTCCCCTCTCGCGACAGCGACGTCGAGGTCGTGGAGCACGGCGCGGTCGCCGAAGGACTTGTCCACGCCGAGGGCGACGGCGGCGGGAGACGTCGTGACAAGCGTCATCGGACCGCGCTGTGGAGCCGCCACGGCATGGCGACCCGCTCCAGGAGGCGGACGAGGAGATCGGCGCCGATGCCCAGGAGCGCATAGATGATGACGCAGACGACGAGCACCGGGATCTGCTGCAGGCTGTCCGCCTGGCTGACGAGGTAGCCGATGCCCTGGTTGGCTCCGATCGTCTCGGTGAAGACGAGCGCGATCACCGAGATCCCGGCGGAAAAGCGAAGGCCGGTGAGGATGGACGGCATGGCGAGCGGGACAACGACCTGGCGCACCAGGCGGCGGCCGTGCAACCCGAAGCTGCGCGCCGCCTCGACCACGCGCCGGTCGACATTGCGGACGCCGTTGGAGGTGTTCAGGTACATGGGGAACAGCGTGGCCAGGCCGATGAGAAGCACCTTGGCCGTCTCGCCGATGCCGAACCAGATGATGAAGAGGAATATCACGGCGGGGTAGGGGACCATCCGCAGCATCTGCAACGGCGCATCGAGGAGCTCCTCGCCGAGCCGGGTCAGGCCGACCACAATGCCGAGCACCAGGCCGACACCTGCCCCGAGCGCGAGGCCGAGGACGGCTCGTCGCACCGAGACGCCGACGTCACCGATCAGATCCTGGTGGCGGAGCAGGTCCGTGAAGGCATCCCACGTCGCCTCCGGGGTGGACAACGTGGTGAACGGGATGGCTCCCGTCGCGGTGAGGAGCCACCAGGCCACGAAGATCGAGACCGGAATCAGCAGGCGCAACAGGACGGCGCGGTGCCGACGCCGCGGTGTGGCCGCACCGGTGGGAAGGCGGACCAGGTCGTGGTCCGGCGGCACCGGGTCCGTCGCCGGGGGCGCGGCGCGGCGGATCGGCGGCGTGGCCAGCTGCGTCACGACTGGAGCCCGGCGGCGTGCGCCACCACCTTGTTGAACGGCAGGTCGAAGATGCCCTGCACCTGCAGGTGCGACGGGATCAGGCCCAGCCTCTGGAAGACGTCGGCTTCGTTCTGCTGGTAGCTGATGAGAGCCGGCGTGATGGGCGTGCCCTTCGACACCGCGGCGGCGGCCGCCTGCTTGGCCACAGCCAACGGGACGCCGTAGGTCTTGGCGTAGGTGGCCGCGGCCAGGCCGGGATCCTTGGCGAGCGTGGCTTCGGCCTTGTAGAAGCGCCCGATGAAGTCGGTCAGCGCCGCCGCCTTCTGCGGGTTCCCCAACGCGGCGGTGCTCGCAGTGAGATAGCCGATGGTCTGGAGGAGGCCGGCCGCGTTGGCGATCTGGCGCACCTTGCCGGTTGCCTCGTCGAGGGCAGTGAGCGGCTGGACCACCACGGCGGCATCCACCTGGCCATTGGTCACGGCGGTGGACGCGGTCGTCAGGGTGAGGTTGTCGACGTGCACCGCGCTGTAGGGCACGTGCGCCTGCGCGAGCGCCTGCACCAGGTAGTACTGCTCGATCGTGCCCTCTTGGACGGCCACGGTGTGTCCGCGCAGTTGTGCCACCGTCTTGATGGCGGAGCCCGACGGCACCAGGATCGCGTAGGGCGACGTCTTCGCGTTGGTGCCGACCGTGGCCGCCAGGACCTTGACCGGGTCACCGGCCGACTGGGCGAAGATGGTCGGCGTCTCGGCCATGTCGCCGATGTCGACCGAGCCGCCCGTCTCGGCCGCGATGACCGGCGGGCCTCCGACGAAGTTGGTCCAGTTCACGGTGTAGGCCGCGCCCTTCAGAGCGTCCGTGGCGGCGAAGATCGTCTGGAACTCCTTCAACTGGTCGCCGAAGGTGATGGTGACGCCGGCCAGCGAGGACGACTTGGTCTGCGCTCCGGCCGCGGTGGCGGTGGCGGTGCTCGCCGCGCCGAGGGCGAGGCCGGCGACGAGGGCCGCCGCGCTGACGCGACGGAGCGCGCGGGTGGTGAGGCGGGACGGGTTGGCTGTGGCGCGCGAAGGCGTCGGGGACACGGTGTGGATCCTTTCGGGACTCGCCCCCGGTGGAGGGGCGGAGCGTTGGCTGAGATATGACGCGAGTGAGGCGCTGGAGAACCAGCCGGGGTCTAGTAGGGCCGGTCGCCGCGGATCGTCACACGCTGAATGACCCGGTGCGCCGCGCCGTAGTCATGGATGGCGTAGTGCATGGTGGTCCGGTTGTCCCAGAAGCCGAGGTCGCCCTCTTCCCAGCGGTAACGCACCACGTACTCGGGCGTCGTCATGTGCCGGTAGAGGAATTGGAGAATGGCGTCGCTCTCCCGCGCCGTGAGCCCCGTGATCCTCTTGGTGAACCCCGGGTTGACGAACAGGTTGCGCCGTCCGGTCTCGGGGTGCGTGCGCACGACCGGGTGCTCGACCTGGACGAGCTCGGTGAACGTCTCGCCGTCCCATTCGCCCTTGCCGACGGCCGCGAGCACCTTGCCGAAGCTGCGGGTGCCGTCGTGCACTGCGGTGAGGCCGTCGACGAATTGGCGGATGGAGGGCGACAGCCCCTCGTAGGCGGCCTGGGTGTCGGCCCACAGGGTGTCGCCCCCCGCGGCGGGGATCACGATGGCGTTGAGGATGGAGCCGAGCGGCGGCGTCTCCACGAAGGTGACGTCGGTGTGCCAGTTCTCCCGGTCGCCGTATTCGGACCCGGTGCCGCCCACGAGTGCACGGGCCTTCGTGTAGTCGATCTCGAAGACCTCCTTGTGCTCCTCGAGCCCGGGGATGACGGGGTGGGCCACGGTGATCTCGCCGAACTGGGCCGCGAACTCCTTGTGCTCCTCGGGGGACAGGTGCTGGCCGGGGAAGAAGATGACCTTGTAGTCGAGGAGGGCCTGGCGGACGGCGGCCAGTGTCTCGCCGTCCAGCGCCAGGTGCAGGTCGATGTTGCGGATCTCCGCTCCGATCGTGCCTGACAAGGGCGCGATGTCGAGCTGGACGTCGGTCACGGTGGTCATTGGTTGCCTCTCGGGGGATCGGGGTGAGCTAATCCTGACTAAATCGCTCGGATTTGTCAAGTAAGCCCCGGGCGATCTGTCACAGCGGCTCCATAGGGTAGGGCCGTGTGCGAACAGATGTTCGGAAAAATAGTTGACAGCGAACAGATGTTCGTGATCCAATCTTCAGGTAAGCGAACAGGTGTTCGGAAGAGGGAGACGCCATGACGGTCGCATATGAGCTCGAATTCGAGACGTACCGCCCCCAGCTCTACGTCGTGCCCGACCAGCCGGCGCGGACCGCACCTTCCCCCCGGGTGCGCCGTCGCCGGGTGGTCGTGGGCGCCGCGGTGGCGATCCTGCTGGTCCTCCTCGCCCTGCCGATCCGCGCCCTGGGCGGAAGCACCCTGGCCCAGGCGGCGCCGACGCAGGGACAGGAGTACATCGTCAAGGCGGGCGACACGCTGGCCTCCATCGCGGACCGGGCCGACCCTGCGCAGGCCGCCTCGCTCACCGGGCAACTCGTCCGTGAGACAGGGACCGGCTTGGTCGTGCCGGGGGAGCACGTCTTCATTCCCTGACTATCGTCGGCGGTGTGCGGTGTCCCTGGTGCGGTGTCGATGACGACCGCGTGGTGGATTCTCGCCAGGCCGAAGAAGGCGGCGCCATCCGCCGTCGCCGTGAATGCCTTGGCTGTGAGCGCCGTTTCACAACCTTCGAGCGGGTTGAGGAGGTCCCGTTGTGGGTGGTGAAGCGAAGTGGTCTGCGTGAGCCGTTCGACCGGGCCAAGGTCGTCGAGGGAGTCCGCTCGGCCACGAAGAACCGTCCCGTGACTCCCGAGCAGATGGAGGAGCTGGCTCAGGCCGTCGAGGACGCGTTGCGGGCGGAGACGACGGAGCCGACCAGTCAACAGGTCGGCGTCGCGGTCCTGGAGCGGCTGCAGACCTTGGACGACGTGGCGTATCTGCGCTTCGCCAGCGTCTACAAGGGGTTCGAGGAGGCGGGCGACTTCCAGCGCGAGGCGGGGTTGTTGACCAAGACGACGGAGCCGAAGCGGAAATGATGGAGGAGACGCCCGGCATCGTCCTGGCCGTCTACGCCCATCCCGACGACGCCGACGTTGCCTGCGGCGGCTCCCTGGCCCGCTGGGCCAAGGCGGGCAGCGTGGTGCACCTGATCGTGTGCACCGACGGCGGCAAGGGGACGACCGACCCCGCCGTCGAGCCTGGTCAGCTGGCCGTCGAGCGCGCCGCCGAGCTCGAGTCGTCGTCTGCGGTGATCGGGCTGTCCAGTGCCGAGAACTTGGGCTTCCTCGACGGCGAGCTGACCGACTCCCGCGATTTCCGGCGCACCTTGGTGCAGCGGGTGCGCTCTTTGCGCCCCGATGTCGTCTGTGGCCATGACCCCACCGCGGTCTTCTTCGGGCAGGACTATTTCAACCACCGGGACCATCGCATCGCCGGGGCCGCGCTCCTCGACGCGGTGGCTCCGGCTGCGGCGCTCCCGCACTACTTCCCGGACGCCGGGCCACCCCACCAGGTGTCCACGGTGCTCCTGTCGGCGACGCTCGAGCCCGACGAATGGGTGGACATCTCCGACACCATTGAGGTCAAGGTCTCGGCGGTCGAGTGCCATCGGACGCAGTTCGCCGGCCAGGACGGCTGGGCCGGCGAGGCGGTGCGACGGCGGGCGGCCGAGGAGGGCCGACGGGCCGGCGTCACCTACGCCGAGGGGTTCCGCCGGTTGACCCTCGGTGGCTGAGCGGCCGAACCTCGCCACCATCCTGCACATCGACATGGACGCGTTCTTCGCGTCGGTCGAGGTGCTGGACGATCCCTCCCTGGCCGGGAAGCCCGTGATCGTGGGCGGGGCCGGGGCGCGTGGTGTCGTGGCCTCGTGCACCTATGAGGCGCGCGCCTACGGGGTGCACTCCGCCATGCCGTCGGTGCGGGCCCGCCAGCTCTGCCCCGAAGCCGTCTTCTTGTCCGGGCGCCACAGCCGCTACGCCGAGGTCAGCGCCGAGCTGCACAAGGTCCTGGCCGACGTCACCCCGATGGTCGAACCGATCGGCCTCGACGAGGCCTTCGTGGATGTGGCCGGCGCCGTTCGCCTGCTCGGCTCGCCGGCGCACATCGCGCGCGGCCTGCGACGCCGGGTGCGCGACGAGATGCACCTGGAGTGTGCCGTCGGCATCGGTCGCTCCAAGATGATCGCCAAGCTTGCCTCGCGGGCCGCCAAGCCACGCGCCAGCAGGAAGGGGCTCGAGCCGGGCCCGGGCGTGTTCTTGGTGGAGCCGGCCGACGAGCTCGCGTTCCTGCACGCGCACGCGGTCGAAGCCCTGTGGGGGGTCGGCCCGGCCACGGCGAAGCGCCTTCATGACCTGGGCGTCCGGACGGTGGGCGACCTGGCGGCGATCCCGCTCGACACCGTCGTCCGCCGCCTCGGCAAGGCGAGCGGCGCCCATTTGGCGGCGTTGTCCCGCGGCGAGGATCCCGATCCGGTCAACCCCAACCGTCCCAACAAGTCGATCGGGCACGAGGAGACCTTCAGCCAGGATCTCGTCGACCCGCACGAGCTCGAGCGCCACGTACTGCGCATGGCCGACTCGGTGGCGACCATGCTGCGTGGAGCCTCGAGCTCGGCCCGCACGATCACCGTGAAGATCAAGTTCAAGGATCTGTCGTTGCAATCGCGCTCGCACACCATGGAGCGGCCCATCGCCACCGGCGGCGCCATCGGGCAGGTGGCCGCCGCGCTGCTGTCCGGCGTCGATCCGGGCGAGGGGATCCGCCTCCTCGGCGTGAGCGCATCGGGGTTGGCTGTCGGCGGGGTCGATCAGCTCTCCTTCGACCTCGGCGACGGCCTGGCCGATGACAACGAGAGTGCCACGGCGCGCGAGCAGTCCTGGCAGGACGCCACCGCTGCGATCGACGCCATTCGCGACCGCTTCGGTCGGAGCGCGGTGGGCGCGGCGTCCATGGTCACCGAGGACGGCGTGCAGGTACCGGCCCGGCGCGACGCGCCCTGGGGGCCGGACGACTAAATGGACTCAGGCCACCAACGGATCCAGTACCCGTGCGGGTGGGTGTCGGCCAGGCGTACCGCGGGGCCTCCGCCGGGGCCGACGTGGACCAGTGCCGTGGCCAGATCCGGCCCCTGGCGCGGGACCGGAGACGGCGGGGTGGGCAGTCCGGGTGTCTCGAAGGGGCTCTCACAGTAGAGGTGGTGGACCGGGCGGTCCGGGCCCAGAGTGGCGACCTGCTCGGCCAGGGCGCGTTGCTCCTCCTCGCTGAGGTAGGCGGCCACCCAGGAATGGAACACGACGAGTGGCCCGTCACCGGGCATGGTGGCCACCACCCGGGCCAGCTCCGTCAGCAGGTCGCCGCGCTCGAGGCGCGGTGGGTGCGCGGCGGCCCGCACGTTGGCTAGCGCGGCGCGCAGGCGCCCGAAGCGCGCCAGGTTGTCAGGCCACAGGCAGGCCAGCAGCCAGCGGGCCTCGTCGTCGGAGAACGGATTGACCGGGGCGAGATCGAGCCCGACCCGTTCCGCCATCACGGGGAGGCGGAGTTCGGGGAGGTGGGTGAGATCGTCCCGCACGGCACACTCGAGGGCGACGGCCGAGCCCGCCTCACCGGCGGTGCGGATCCCACCGCCCTCGACGGCCCGATAGGTGTAGGCGTAGTCGTCGAAGAGCAGGTTGAGTCCCGCCGAAGTCCCGAGGTCGAGGAGGGACAGCGGCTCCTCCCACCTGTACTGCGCCGCAATGTGGCAGAGGCCCGGCAGGAGGCTGGAGCAACGCCCGACCTCGTTGGTCTGGGTCGAACGGGTGGCGATCAGGCGCTGCAGCTCGTTGCGGTGTTCGCGGCAGAAGTCGGCGAAGGCCACGGCAACGTCACCCGTGGGCGTCGTTCCGCCCGGCAGGCCGCGCAGGACGGCCACCGTGTCGTAGAAGGCGGCCAGCGGGTGCTCGGTGCCCGAAAGGAGGAGGAAGTGCACGGCCGCCAGGAGCAGGAGGGGGCGCCGCTGGGGGAGCGGCGCCCCGGCGAGGAGCGACAGCACGTCCTCGTCGTCGGCGACGGCACGACAGATGGCGGCGTAGGTGGTGCCGCCGTCCCGTTCGACCACTGCGGCGAAGCCACGGAAATGGTCGCTCAGTGGTTCCTCGACGAGCACGCCGGTCAGAAGCTGGCGGGGAGCAGCGGGCTGACGGCACCGAAGAAGAACCAGAGCAGCACGAGCGTGCCCACCGCACCGACCCCGTAGATCAGCCAGCGCTGGCGCCGGAAACGCCAGGCGGCGAAGAAGATTCCCGTCACCACCAGGGCGGTGACGAAGCCCCAGAACAGCGCAGCGCTGAGCGACACGCCGGAGTCGCCGGCCAGGCTCTCGCTCTTCGGGTCCGCGTGGAGCTTGTGGTGCACGGGCACAGGAAGGCCGGAGTTCGGGAACAGCTGCGAGTGCGCCAGCTTCGCCTGCACCACCAGGCGGCTCGTGGCACTGAAGCGCGGATTGCAGGTCGTGAGGGTCAGCTGGTTGGCTATGACGTTGTCCACCACGGTGGTGTCGCTGGGGGACACGACGAAGCTCTTCGTTGCGTCGTAGACGAAGATGCCCTGCAGCGTTGTGAGGACGATCGGATCGCCGACCTTGACCGAATCGAGGTTGTAGAAGGGGTGGCCGTAGGTGGTCCGGTGGCCCGCGATGGAGCTGTTGCCGGCCTGACCGGGCAGAGGCGTCCCGGTGTAGTGCCCGGGACCCTTGCGGAGGTCGGGTGTGTTCGTGCCCTCGACCACCACCTGGTTGATGCCGATGACCGGGATCCGGATGTCGCCGATCGGCTCGCCTTCCGCCGGGGCCGGCGTGGTCGGCGCGGCCACCGGAGGTCCGGTCGGCAGCTTGTCCAGTGCGGACTCCTGTGCGAGCGCGCGCCGGACGGCGTCGCTGTTGGTCTCCTGCTGGAGCTGGGTGCGGAGTACGGACTGTGTGTGGGACTCCTGCACCGAGGTGCCCCAGATCGTGTACGCCGTGAAGAGGAGCAGCAGAACGCCCAGCCCGATCAGGACCCGCCCCAGAATGTCGACGACCCGCCGAAACGTAGACATCGCAAAGAGATTAGGGCGGCCAGAGGCCCTCCCCCGGTCGCCCTCTCTAGGCCTGGACGGTGACCAGCGTCCCGAGCGGCGTCAACGGGAACACAACTTGCGCATTGGCGACCGGCATCTCGACGCATCCATCGCTCTGCGGGAAGCCGTAGGAGCCACGCACGAAGCCGTGGAGGGCGTCCCCACCGTGGAAGTAGCTCACCCACTGAATACCCGGATCGCTGTAGTGGGAGCCGTCAGGATTGGTCCCGGTCATGGTGGTCACGGTGTAACGGGCGAAGACCGGCCATGTTCCGTTCTCGGTACTCGCTCCGGCCACCCCGGTGTTGACCGGGGTGCTGTAGACGGGGACGCCGTTGTTGTAGACGGTCGCCGTCTCGGGAAGCGACTGGCTCACGAGGACGTAATCCCATGACAGGGCGTCGCCCTTCCCGCTCTGCACGTCGGCCAGAAGATCGGTCCAGACTTCGGGGCCGGCGACACCGTCGGTCTTCAGGCCGTTCTGGGATTCGAAGTTCATGACGGCGCCCTGGGTGATGACGTTGTCGGTGCCGGGCGTCCACAGCGTCTCGAGCGAAAGCGGCTGATCCGGCCAGCGCCAGCTGAACGACCCCACCTGGTCGTTGCCCTCCTGGGTCGGCGACGTCAGCGGCGACGCCGGCGTGAACGTCAGCGGCAGATAGCCGAGTTCGGCCAGCAGCTGTTGGAGCCGCAGGACGGAACCGGGCGCCACGGAGAACTGCGACGTGACCGACTGCGCCAGGTGCTGACCTTCGGAGCCGACGACGCCGGACGGCCCGCCGGGAACGGTGACCGCTTCGGTGGCGCCGGGCACCAGCGGCCCGCTCGCTTGGTATTCGAGCAACGACGGCGACAACACGGCCCACGAACCGGCGACCGGCGGGCTGAGTGTCGGCATGGGGCTGCCCGGGGCGAGGTCAGTGGAGAACTGGACCGTCACGGTCGAGCCGGCAGCGACGTTGGCTCCGGTGGGTGAGACCGAGTCGACGGTGAGCGCGGGCGGCGGGGCGGGCGGGGTGGCGGACGCCTGGTTGCTGTGCAGCCGGTCGACGGCGACGAACCCGCCGGCCACGACGGCGACCACGGCGACGCACACGATGGCAATCAGCCATCGCCGTGGACCGCTTCGGGTGGCTGCGTGCTCGCCGGACATAGCAGCGGAGATTCTACCGGGGAGAACATGGGCTTAAAGGCCCAATTCGGCCTCAATTTTCTGGGTTATTTCTGAGAGCCGGCTGCCATCGGTCACTTTTGACCCTCTGGACTCCCGGACGTAGAAGGCGTCAACGACCATTTCGCCGAGCGTCGAGACCCGGGCGGACACCACGTCGAGGCCCGCATCGAAGAGGGCGCGGGTGATGCGGTGGAGCAGCCCGATCTCGTCCGGAGCCCGGACCTCCAGCACGGTCGCGGTCTCGGAGGCCTCGTTGTCGATGCTGACGTCGCTGCCCGGCACGTGGGCGGCCGAGCCGCGCCGGAGTGGATAGATGCGCTCGCGCTCGGAGAGCCGCTCACCCAGGGCCAAGCGATCCGAGAGCACCGCCGCCAGGTCCTCCCGCAGTTTGGCCGTGTCGGGCCACGTCCCGCGGGCCACCTCGACGGTGAACACCTCCACGGCGATCCCGTCCTCGCCGCTGATATTGGCTGCCCGCACGTCCATGCCGTTGAGGGCCAGGGCTCCGGCCACGGAGGAGAACAAGCCGGGCCGGTCGGGCGCGGCCACGATGACGCGGGGTGGCTGCAGCGAGACCGACGGAAGGCCGGTGCCGCGCACCTCCGCCATGAGCTCGCGATTCGAGGCCACGATGCGGTCGGGCGCCGCCGGCTCCGTCTCGCCCTGCAGGACGCGGTCGGTGCGCTCGACGAGGTCGGCCACGAGGCCTGCCTTCCAGGCCCCCCAGGCGGAGGGGCCGGTCGCCCTGCTGTCGGCTTCCGTCAGGGCAGCGAGCAGATGCAGCGTCAGCCGGTTGCCGGCGGCCTCCGCAACGCGGGCGATGGTCGTGGGATCGTCGAGGTCGCGGCGGGTGGCGGCGTCGGGCAGCAGGAGATGGTGGCGCACGAGGTCGACCAGCACGGCGACGTCCTCATCGTCGAACCCCATCCGCGTGGCGATGCGGTCGACCACTTCCATGCCCACAGTGGTGTGATCGCCGGGGTAGCCCTTGCCGATGTCGTGGAGAAGGGTGCCGACGAGGAGGAGGTCCGGCCGCTCGACCGTGTCGGTGAGCGTGGCCGCCAGCGCGGCGGCCTCCAGAAGATGACGGTCGACGGTGAAGGTGTGGTACGCGTTGCGTTGGGGCTTGTTGCGGACAGCGCCCCACTCCGGGATCAGGCGGACGAACAGGCCGTGCTGGTCGAGGGACTCGATCCGGTCGATGGCCGGGCGACCGAGCCCGAGCAATTCGACGAAGGCGGCGCGCGTGCGGCCCGTCCACGGGTCGCCGGGTGGCGGCACGCGGTCGGCCAGGCGGTGCAACGACCCCTTGGCGATGTCCCGGTCCGCCCTGGCGGCGGTGGCCGCCAGGCGCAGCGGGAGCGAGGCGTCGTCAGAGACGGGGGCGAGCGGGGTCAGGGCGATCTCGCCGTCGACCTCGACCATGTCGGGCCCGAGGTCGGCCGGAGTCAGGATCGAGACGTGATCGGGGGCGGTGCGGCGGAAGCGTCGCTTGGGTTCCGGGCTGGGGTCCCACAGGCGACGCCGGCGCCACACGTCGTCGCTGACCCAGGCGATCTGCCGCCCCGCCGTCGAAACGGCCAGCATCAAGGCGTCGGCATCCTCGAACCCGAGCGCCGCCGCTACTTGATCCTGGTCCTGCAGGAGAAGCTTGTCGTGTTCACGTTCGGCCAGCCGGTGGAGCTCCACCCGGATGTCGGTGAGGAGCGACGTGGCGCTCTCGAGGGACGCCAGGTCCGCGTAGTCGGCCAGCAGGGGAGCGAAGGCCGAGATGGCGCGGAGCACGCTGACGTCGCGCAACCCGCCGTGGCTCTCCTTGAGATCGGGCTCCAGCAGGAACGCCACGTCGCCGGCGGTGGACCGACGCTCGGCCATCTGCTGCTTGAGGAGGGGGAGGTAACGGGCACCCAGCCGGTCGCGCCAGGCGGCCCGGGCCTTCTCAAGGAGTGGCTCGGCGACCCTGGACTCGCCCCAGACGAGCCGCCCGTCGAGGAGGCCGAGCGCCACCCGCACGTCGTCGGCGGCGGCGGTGAGCACCTCCGAGGGTCGACGGACGGAGTGATCGAGATGCACGCCCTCGTCCCATACGGGGTACCAGATGGCATCGGCGACCTTGCCGATGTCCCGATGGCCGGTGTGGACGAGCACCACATCGAGGTCGCTGTACGGGCAGAGCGAGCTGCGACCGTAGCCCCCCACGGCAACGAGAGCGAGGTGCCGCCGGGCGTCGCCGGCGGCCCGTTCGGCCAGGTCGGACAGCCAGGCGTCCGCCTCGGCCGCATAGCGCCGGCAGAATTCCTGGCCCCCCAGCCCGGGCTCGGCCAGCAGGCGGCTGCGCCGGTCACGCAGTGACGTCTCGGCGACCATGGCGGGAACGTAGCATTGGGTCCGTGAGCAAAGAGGTAGAGCGCAGGGAGGGCAAGACCCCCATGACCTTCACCCACGCCGTCGCCATGACGGCGGTGGGCGTGGTCGGGATCATCGTTGCCTTCTGGATTCTCAGCAGCCTGGCCGGTGTCATCTTCTTCTTCGTGAAGATCGCGGTCGTCATCGCCCTCATCGCGGCCGTCTTCTGGGTGGTCTCCCGCTTCCGGCACTAGGGGGCACAGGTTCGGTCCGGGCCCGCACCGGGACCGACGCCGAGCGCGGGGAACGCAGCCCGTTAGGCTGGCCGCCCGTTTCGTGCTCCTACGACGGCGGCGTGGCCGAGTGGTTTAGGCAGGGGCCTGCAAAGCCCCGTACGGCGGTTCGATTCCGCCCGCCGCCTCCAGTTGTTGTCCCTCTTGGGCCCCGATTCTGTGATTCATCGCTTCGTTGCTTCTCGGTCCACGCCACGTCCGTGCCACAACCCTCTCTCTGGAGCGACCGGCCAACTCCATTTGAAACCTCTCGGGTGGCTCGAGACGCAGCCCTCAAGGGTCCGCTTCGCCGGCCTCCGACCGCCCTCGATGTCTGCTGCTCATAGATCATCACCCGAGGCGGGTGATGATCGAGTGCCTCCCAGCTGGGAGGATCTGAGCGAGATCTTCTCTGGGAGGACGACCCGTGACCACTGATCGAAGCCATGCCATGGACCACATCGTCGTCGTCATGTTCGAGAATCGTTCGCTGGACAATGTTCTTGGTCACCTCTACGGACCAGATGATGGCAAGACATTCGAGGGGGTGATCGGTAAGGACCTCTCCAACCCGATCCCCGAATGGGCCGAGCACGGCGCCGAGCGCAAGGTGGTTCCTTACACAGTGGCCACCGACATGGACAGCCCCAACCCCGACTCGGGCGAGGAGTACTCCCACACCAACACCCAGCTCTACAACATCTTGAACGAGGAGAACCGTTTCAAGCTGGGTGAGGACATCACAGCGCCGTGGAACGCCCCCGAACCGGGTCAGACACCGACCATGGACGGCTTCGTCACCGACTACATCAGCACTTTTGCCGCGGAGATGGGCCATCAGCCCACCTATGGGGAGTACTCACAGATCATGACCGGGTTCACTCCCGAACAGGTGCCGGTGCTGAACGGCCTAGCCCGTGGGTTCGGGGTATTCGACCACTGGTTCTGCGAAGTGCCGTCCCAGACCTTCATGAACCGATCCTTCTGGACGGCAGCGACTGCATCGGGGATGACGGTGAACAGCCCGGCCACCAAGTGGCTCATGAACAACGATGCCGAGACGATCTTCAACCGGCTCGACGACCACGGCAAGACTTGGAAGGTCTACGTCGCCGAGCCGATGCAGTTTTCGGCCACGGCCATCATCCACTACCCCCGGCTCAAAGACCGCGTGACCACCCACTTCGTGCCATTCGCCCAGTTCGAGAAGGACACCGCAAACGGGGAACTTGCGGACTTCTCCTTCATCGAGCCCTGTCTCATCGTGGGTCATGCTGACTATCACCCCGCGGCCGGACGGGCCATGGGTCACGGCCTCGACATCAAGGGAATCGACCCGCCCTCGTCGATACTCGGTGGCGAAGGGTTCCTCTCACGCATCTATGACGCCTACCGGGGAATGCAGTCCTCGACCGGGGCCAACGTCTGGAACACGACGTTGCTTATCGGATGGGACGAACCCGGTGGAACCTACGACCACGTCCCGCCGCCTTCGGTCCCCTCACCCGACCCGGCTGCTCCGGCGGGCGAGTGCGACTTCACCTTCGACCGTTCGGGATACCGGGTCCCAGCCATCGTCATCTCGCCGTGGGTGGCCGAGGGTGACGTATTCAACGACGAGCACCGGCATACGTCGCTGATCGCCACCCTGCGGGAGCAGTGGGACCTGGGTGACCCCTTCACAGCCCGAGATGCCGCTGCACGATCGTTCTCTCACGTCTTCACACTCGACTCTCCAAGAGACCCAGAGACCTGGCCTGTGCCCGAAGCCCGGCCAGTGCCCAAGTTCACCGAGGACGCACTCGCGCTCGGGCAGGCCGTCTCCGTATTGGGTAAGACCCTGTTGGATGGCCTACGGGGGTACGCAGAGCAGAACAACGTCAAGCTCGATGGATTGCCCGAGGATCCGAAGGCTGACATCCCGCCGGAGCAGATCATGACTGTGCTGCGGAGCGCCCTCGCCATGTTCTTTCCCTTGCTGGCTCCCGCCTCTGCGGAGTAGCCGGGGGAAGTGCCCCAAATGAGACCAGGGGCATTCGCCACCACCCTGCGCCCATCCGCCGGGACGGCGGCATGCAGTCTCCGGGCAGTCACGGCGTCGCCATCGAGCCCGCCGCTAGTGCCCGCCACTTGACATAGGGTCTGTCCGTCGCCTGCTGCCGGAGGCCCGGTCGCGAAAGGGGTCGGCGTGCGGGAGCGCACCAACGAAGTCGAAGTCGACCGGGACGTCAAGGTCGCGATGTCGGACGGGACGGTGCTGCTGGCCGACGTCTACCACCCGGTGGCCATCGACGACGCGCCCACCATCTTGGAGCGCACGCCCTACGGCAGGGTCAACTTCGCCTCGGCCATGGGCCCGGAGTTCGCCGCCCGCGGCTACCGGTACGTCCTGCAAGCGTGCCGGGGCACGGACGGGTCGGGTGGTACGCACAGCTATTTCGCCGAAGCGGGGGACGGGTGGGACACAGCGGAGTGGATCGCCTCCCAACCGTGGTTCGATGGCCGCATGGGCACGTTCGGCGCGAGCTACATGGGCTTCACCCAATGGGCGCTGGCCTCCACGAAGCCGCCTCACCTCAAGGCCATGGCTGTCGCCCTGTCGACCTCGGTGCGGTCCTACTCGTGGTACCCGGGAGGCTCGCTCGCCCTCGAGGTGATCATCCCCTGGGACGCGGGCGCCACCCAGTTCAACAAGCAGGCCGACGCGATTCCCACCACGGACATCTCCCCCGAGGGCATCGAGCAGCGCATGGCCGAGCTGAAGGCGGGCTTCGACCACCTCCCTCTCGGTGAGGTGATCCAACGGCTCACCGGTGTCGACCTGCCGCTCTACCGGGACCAGCTGGCTCACGGCGGCGCCGGGGATGCCTTTTGGGATCCGGTGAACTTCCGGCCCCTGCTGGCGGAATGGACCGTGCCGACCCTGCTCGTCGACGGCTGGCACGATTACCCGCTGCCCGGCGTGGTGGAGGACTACGCCGTCCTGCGTGCCTCGCCGGCCCCCGTGCATCTGCGCATCGGCGCCGGTGGACACCTGGGCGGGGGCGGGGAGGGCGGCATGACCGACGCCCCACTCGACTGGTTCGACACCTGGTTGCTCGGCCGGGAGGGATTGCTGGGACCTACGCCGGTAAAGCTCCACGTGCAGGGCGAAGGCGGGCAGTGGCGCGACCTGCCGGACTGGCCCCCTCCCTCAGAGCCGACCCGCTGGTACCTCCATGCCGGGGGCCACCTCGCTCCCATGCCACCGGAGGCACCGTCAGAGCCCGACCGCTATCGCTACGACCCCGCCGACCCGACGCCGTCGATGGGCGGCATCGGCATGCTCACCGGCGGCACCGTAGACAACCGGCCTCTCGAGGCCCGCCCCGATGTCCTCGTCTACACCTCCGACGAGCTGGGCGAGCCTCTCGAGCTCGTCGGCCCGGTAGAGGCGGAGCTGTACGTGGGCTCGAGCCTGGACCACACGGACGTCTTCGTCCGGATCTGCGACGTGGCACCCGACGGCCGGTCTGTCAACGTGTGCGACGGACTCCAGCGCTTCGACCCTGCGTCTATCCGCCGGAACCCCGACGGGACGTTCACAGCGGCGGTGGCCCTGTGGCCCGTCGGTCACATCTTCGCCAGCGGTCATCGTTTGCGGGTCCAGGTCTCCAGTGGCGCCCACCCCGTCTACGCGCGGAATCTCGGTACCGGAGAGCCGCCGGCCACGGCCACCACCGTGCGGGCCGCCGAGCAGACCGTGTACCACGAGCCGGGCCGACCGTCCTGGGTGACTCTCCCGCACTTCTCGGGCTGAAGTCCCGGGCACCTGGCGGGTCGACGAAATGGTGTGAGACCGCGGCGCGCCCGCCGATCCCCAATCCCGCGGGGGAGGTCGACCATGACACCGAGCATCAAGGGACGACGGCCATGCCCCAGTTGATTGATACTTCCCTAAGGGACCACCGCTTGGCTGTGGTCCTGAATAGCTCCTATTGGTCAGTCGGAGCCGGGTTTCATACCGCGTAGATACCGCGGCACACCCCGAATGAGTGCGGATCGGTTAGAACTCATACGCACTCTGACCTGGAGTGTTGCACTGCGGCGCACTGCTGCGGACCCCGTTTTCGCCCCTGCAAAGCCCCGTTCGGTGGTTCGATTCCGCCTGCCGCCTCCAGGATGTTTCCTAGTCAGGCTGAGAACGGGTCTTGACCGGGATTTACCGTCGGGCCGAGGGCTCCCGCGGGGTCGCGAGGCCCTGCGGGAGTGTCATCGCCGTCCTCTTGCTAATCCGGCGCGAGAAGTTCATTGTTGATCTCCCGGGCCACCGCCCCGCTCTACGTCAGTCACGAGTCGTGGCGGGGACGTGGCCCGGATCTATCCGCCAAACCGCTCAATTCGGTCTCATTCCGAATGCCTCCGCCGGTCGGTGCGACCCGGAGCTCTTGGCCTCGTACGACGCTGGCCCCGCTTGGCCGGAATCCCGCTTCCGGACTTCGACCGCGGGGTGATGGTCGCGGCGATTGCCATTGCCGGTACGTCCTCGGTTCCCGCGCCTGATGCAATCGCGCCCAGTGTGTGTGCGGTCAGCGGACCCGGGAGCCGATGGGAACGGGGGTGAAGTCACCCAAATAGCCACGAGTTGTCGGGGGGTTGTCCAGGCACGGTACGAACGGCCCTATGGATGGTCGGGTGCGATCGTAAGAATCGCTGAAGGAGCGGTCCTGGCGTACCACGGTGGTGCGCTTCTGATCTGACCCGCCGAGGATCGACATGGACCTAGAACAAGACACACAGCAATGGCTCTTGAAGGCGGCGGCGGATCTGCGTCGAGTCACGAATGCCGAGACGCGATTCTCGGCCGCGATGAGCATGAACCACGTCACAATGCTGGCGGCGGCGGACGAGCTCGAGGCGGCCACCAGGGAAGCGATGACGTGGATGCGGGGAAACCACTGCCCGGACCGGGAGGTCGGCGGGCGCGTCGGCCTGATGCTGAGCACCTGCGCGGAGGTCGCTGCCACGGCCGAGCGGGCCCTCACCAGCTCCTGCGCCGACATTGAGGCGGTGTTCGGCCGTCTGGGCGACCTGCTCGCCATCATCGATTTCCATTCGGAGACGCTCAAGGCCTGGTAGTCAGGCGGGGCGTCAGCCCTGCACCTGTACGTCGACCACGACGGGCGGGAGCGCGACGCCACCCGTGGTGCTGAGGTTGACCCGTAACGCGTACGACCCGGTGGTGGGGGCCGTGACCTCCAGCGATTGGGTGACGGGAGGGGTCGGGCGGCAGCCAGCGGGGTGACCGGTGCCGCTGCGGGTCGGCGCCAGTGTGAAGGTCCCCGAGGAAGGTGTCACCGCCGGCCCGCCCGGACCCGGCACCGCCTGCCAGTGGACCGTTGCCGCGTCGTCGCCGGCCAACGCCAGCCCGATCTGGATCGATGTGGGCTGGCCTGCGGTCAGCGTCGTCGCCCCGCTCGGCAGTGAGAATCCGACGGCCGGGAGCTGGCCGGTTCTGAAGGAGGGCGGCGCGGCGTCCGGTGTGGAGGCCCAGGCGGAGTCCGCCGTGGCCGACAGGGTGTAGTCCAGCGTCCCGCCCGTTCTGAGCACGGAGGCGGGCAACCAGGGCCGGTTCCAGGTCCCGGCGCTGGTGTGGGCTTCGGGCGCACCCGTGCACGCCGGTGGACCGGAGGCCGGGCTCGTCACCCCCGAGACGGTCAGCGCGTGCACGTACGGGCGCGACGCGGTCGCCCCCGGGGCTTGCTCCACGAGGCGCCGACCGTCCGAGAGCGTGATGGACACCGACGGGAACAACGGGCTGGCCAGCGCCAGGTCCGCTGCTCCAGGGGTCACGGGGAAAAGCCCGAGGGCCGCCCAGACGTACCAAGAGGACAGGGCGCCCAAATCGTCGTTCCCGGGCTCGTCCACCGGAGCATCGGCGTACTCGCTGTCCGCGATGGCGCGCACGACGCGTTGGGTCTCCTCAGGCGCCCCGAAGTAGTCGAACTCCCACGGGGCCCATTCGTCGGGCTCGTTGCCGGACCAGTCCTCGGGGACGTCACGCGTCGCGTTGAGGGAGCTCATGAACGTCTCGAGCTTGCCGGCTGCGGCGGCGTTACCGCCCATGAGCGAGGCCAATGCGGCGAGGTCCTGCGGGACCGACCAGGTGTACTGCACCGCATTGCCCTCTTCGAAGCCTGTCTGTCCGCCGGGCTCGAGCTGCGACGCCTCAAAGGCCGCGCCAGGAGGGAAGCTGCCGTCCGTGCCGCGCGCCTGGACGTAACCCGTGGCGGGATTGAACTGGTACTCCCAGCTGGCGGCGCGCGCACTCATGGTGGAGGCCAATGAGGGGTTGTGCTCTGCGGCCGCGACCTGGGCGATGGCGAAGTCGTCGATGGCGTACTCGAGGGTGACCGAGCCGCCGATTGAGTAGTCGATGGACGTCAAGTCCAGTGAGCCCGCATTGACGTAGTGCTGCGACAGGTACTGGCTCAGGTACTGCCGCTCGATCTCGAGCCCATGGCCGGTCTCGTTCTGTGTCGCGCCCTTGAGCATGTACTTGAGTGCCAGGGGCACATCGAAACTGCGGACGCCCATGGCCAGCGCATCGGCGATGATGGGATCGGCGGAGTCACCGTTCATCTGTGACTCGTCGCCGCCGACGATGGCCCATTTGGGAAGCCAGCCCGTCTGTTGCGCGTCGTCGACCAGGGACTGGACCATGTCACCCACGGCCTGGGGAGCGAGGACGGATTCGAGTTGTATCTCGCTGCGGTAGATATCCCATTCGGAGAAGTTGGCGTACACCGCGCGGTGGCCGGCCGTGTGGACCTTGCCGTCGCTGCCTTCATAGCGACCGGACGCATCGGAGACCACGTTCGGAAAGAGGAGTGAGTGGTACAACGCGGTGTAGAAGGTGTGCTGCTCGGCGGCGGTGCCACCCTGGACTGCGATGCGCCCGAGCAGGGCATTCCAGCGATCCTGCGCGTCCGCCGCGACCCGTCGCACCGACCAGCCCGGGTCTTCCGTCCGGAGATTCTGCATGGCGTCCTGGGTACTGACGAAGGAGATGCCGACCTTCATGAGCACCTGTCGCTCTTTCGTGGTGTCGAACGTGACATAGGAGCCGCAGGTGCTCCCGGTGCAGGCGGCAGTTCCCGGGGCCGTGCCGGCGGCGTTCCACGTCCCTGCTGACGAGAACGGCCGGTCGAAGAGCGCCACGAAATGCAACGTGTAGCTGGTTCCGGTCCCACAGAATTGCCCGCTCGACACCTGGCCTTCGACTTCGTCGTGGCCCAGCACGTGGACGCTCGCCGCGGAGACGGGGTTGATGCTGCCCGCCACCTTGAAGAGCACGTTGGACTGGGTTCCGGCCGGGAAGTCGAAGCTCGAGATGCCCGACCTCGTGGTGACGGCGAGCGAGACGGAGAGAGGCGAGGGACTTGCCAGCGTCACCTGGTAACGCCCCGGGGAGGCGTGCTCCTGTTGGTGCGAGAAGCCTTCGACCGTCGTGGCGGGGGTGGTGACGGCGCCCTCGGTGGGCAGTATCGGGACGTCCTGATACGACGGGCACCCCGTTCCGCTCAGGTGGGTCAGGCTGAAGCCGTTGATCTCGGAGTCGTCGTAGGCGTAGCCCCCGCCGGCCTGCCCCGCGTTGGGACTGGTGTCAGGGCTCCACTGCATCATGCCGAAGGGGACGTCGGCCCCGGGGAACTGGCCGACGGTGCCCGGGCTCACTGGTCCCGTCGCCGTGCCGTCGAGCGGATGGACGAGGGCCGCCGGGTCGGCGCCGGCGGTCGGGGGCGGCTCGGTGGCCCCGGCGGGAACCGAGAGGCCAGAGACGGCCGATGTCGCCAGCGCGCCGAGCAGAGACAGCGTCCCCACCGTCGCCACGAGCGCGCCGCGCCATGGGGGACGGACCGACCTGGTCATCCGGAGGACCGTAGCAATGGGGACTGCGAAACGAAGGGTCGACGGTGGCATGACCCCTCCGGACGCTCCGTGACGGGGATCCGCGGTTCTGTCACAGCCCGCTGCCATGCTCGGCGCCGTGGGTGGATGGCCGACGGGAGAGGTGCTCGGGCTCGATTTCGAGACGACAGGGATAGACCGCTTCAACGATGTCCCTGTTTCCTACGCGCTGGTGTCCGTGCTGGGGGGCGTGGTGGTCAGGAGCTGGTCCGGCCTGATCGACCCCGGCCGTGCGATCCCCCCGGAGGCGACGGCGGTCCATGGCATCACGACGGAGCGGGCGCGCGAGGAGGGCATGCCGCTCCGCGCCGCCATCTCACTCGTGTCCGATGCGGTGGTGGCGGCCTCCGCCCGCGGCGTCCCCTTGGCCGGGATGAAGCTCGACTACGACCTGACCATCTTGGAGACGCAGGCCCGGGATCTCTTCGGGTCGGGTCCTATCGAGCGGGGATGGTGCGGTCCGGTGCTCGACGCCGGCGTCATCGACCGCCACTTCGATCCCGACCGCCTGGGCAGGCGCACCCTGACCGACCTCTGCGTGCACTACGGGATCGAGATTGGCAACGCCCACGATGCCGCGGCGGACGCGACGGCCTCCATCGAGGTTCTCTTCGCGCTCGCCGTGCGCTACGACGCGCTGTGGGGGTCTGATCTCACCCGGCTCCACCACGACCAGATCGACTGGCACCGGGAGTGGACGGAGAGCTACGACTCTTGGCGCCTGGGCGAGGGGATGATCCCCATCGACCCGCGCGATTACGTGTGGCCGGTCGCTCCCGCGGTGCTGCCGGCGGCCTGAAGGCGATCAGGTCTTGAGCAGGTCCCAGACCATGTCGACGCCCTCGTTCTCGGCGAGGACGACCTTGGCTGGGTGCTGCTTGTCGATGTGGCCGACGAGGCCGTTGTAGACCGAGTAGCCGATCAGCTCCTGCAGGCGGTGGGGGAAGGTCTTGACCAGCGTGGGCGGGATCCCCAATTGTTGGTTCTCCTGCTGGCGGATGTAGCCGGCGCAGTAATTCATGGCGATGCCCACCCTGCGGGTGTCGGTGCGATTGGCGCCGCCCCCGTGCCAGAGGCTCCCGACCCAGACCAGGACGCTGCCCTTGGGCATTTCGGCGGCGATGGTCTCGTAGTACTCGAGCGGGTTCGGAGGCTCGTCGCGCAGGTGGCTCCCCGGGACGAGGCGGGTGGCCCCGTTCTCCTCGGTGAAGTCGGTGATGGCCCACATGGTGTTGCAGATGATCGGAACGTGAGGACGGGTGAGCGGAATCAGTTGATCGTCGGCGTGGATCGGCTGGGCCTCCTCGTCGGGCCCGATGGCGATGGAGGAGAGTGACGAGATCAGGAGGCCGGGATCGAGCACCGCCTCCACCACGGGGAGCACGTTGGGGTGGACCGGGATCTTCTCGAAGGTGGCGCCGTGGACGAGCAGGTTGTACACCCGCATGGTGCGCACCCCTTCGAAGAGGTTGTCGGCCGGCACGGTGCCCAGGTCGTGCTCCAGCTTGAGGAGCGCCTCGTTGATTTCGTCCACCAAGTCCGCTTCGATGACGTCGGGGAGGACGGTGTAGCCCTCCTCGGCGATCCGGGTGAGGTGGGCTTCGAGGTCGGGCAGCGGGCTCACGGATGCGTTGCCTTCGGGCGGGCGCTCGGTCGGGGTCACGACCTCAATTGTACGGAGCGCCCTGTTGTTTTGCCCGAAGACTGGAGGCGGGGCAGCCCAGGGGCGAATTGGCCTGGTGGTAAGGTCTCTTCATACGGGCCGTTGGCGCAGTCTGGTAGCGCACTTGCATGACACGCAAGGGGTCACAGGTTCAAGTCCTGTACGGCCCACCAGCACTTCCGCATATCGAATCCTCGACCTGACGAGCCCCACACTCAAGACCGGCGCATGGCGCCGAACCTGGCAACCACGAGCGTGCCGATCAGGGTGTAGCCCTTCGTCGTGGCGTGGATGTTCCCCTGCGCGCAGAACCATGTGAGCGTGCAGACGCTCGCCACTGCGGCTGGGATGGTGCCGTAGGTGCGAGAGCGAACAGTTCGGGTCAGGGGCACGTAGGCGCCCGTCGCCTTCGTGACATCCACCAGGCTCCCGTTGGCGGACGCGTAGGCCTTCGTCAGTGCCGGGTTGATCACGGCCTTGAACGCCACGACGGAAAGCTTGGCCAGGGAGAGCGCGGCGGCGCCCGCCGGGTGTGTGGGGTACACGTAGCTCCCCAAAATCACGTCCGGATAGGTGAGGCCGATGATCGGGACGCGTGGGCCGGCCGCCGCCCGCAGGGCGGCCGACAAGCTCGTGACGTTTTTCGTGATCCCCGTGACGGCGGTCGAGACGCAGCTGATCGGGTTGGCCTGGCTGGCGCACGCGGTCACGTCGTTGCCGCCGATCGATACGGTGATGAGCCCGATGTGCCCCCGGTGTGCGGTGAGGAACGCCACAGCCGCAGCCTCTTGCGTTGTCGTCGGGTAGGTCATGCCGCCGGCCGTATGGGGCAGGACGTCCGGACACCCGACTGAAGAAACCAGTGAAGTGGTCGTGGCACCGCCACATCCGAAGTTGACCAGCGTCAGACGGGTCGACGTCGCCACCACAGCCGTGTACCCCGGCGTGGACCCGAGCCCAGGTTGGTAGCCGACCGAATAGGAGTCTCCCAGCGACACGTAGTAGGTCTTCGACGTGGTCGCGGCTTGGGCTGCTTGCGACGCGCCGAGGACCGCCGTGAGCGCGCCGCAGATCATGGTGAGCGCACCCAACGTCTTCAGTCCGTACCGATTGTGGCGCACCCATGCTCCTTCGTTGCCGATGAACGCTCCATCCTTCCACGGCTCTGTGGTCGAAAAGGGCCACCAGGAGGGCGCCGGACCCTGCAGTCCGTTGGACGCCGTGTGCGTCAAACGCTGCGGTCAGTCGATACCGAACCAACGACGACGCCGGGAGGCGCCGAACTCGACTTTCGATGCGGCGTTGTCTTCAGAGGCTGCCGTAAAGGTTCCGAACGGAGTCGGGCCCGACAGAAAGTTGGCGTCAAACCGCGCCACCATGGTGCCACCAAACTCGATATAGCAGGTTGCCGTTCCCCTGTAGGGCGGGGGCGCATCGCCACCTCTGATCTGATGGATGAGAACCTCGGCGAGAGTGCGGGCCTCTCCTTCGGCAATGGCACCCACCCGAGGCACCGGCGCGCTCGTCACGTCACCCACCGCGTAGACGTTCTCGAACGTGGTGGCGAACGTCCGGTGGTCCACGGGGATCCAGCCGTCCTCCACCAGGGCCGAGTCCGCGACAACCTTGGGCGCCCGATGCACCGGGACGCCGAGAAACAGGTCATACGGCATGGTCTGCCCATCTTCCAGGGTGGCGATCTTCGTGGCGGGGTCGAGGGCAGCCACCTTCGACTTCGGCCACCATTCGATGCCCCGCTCGCCGATGGCCTCGAGGATGCCGGCCGAGGCTTCGGGAGAAATGGGAATGGGCGTCGGCATGGGGCTGACGATTTTGATGGTCGACGTCGCCCGGCGGCCGTTCCTCTCCAGGTAGTCGTGCAGCATCAGGGCAGCCTCGAACGGTGCCGCCGGGCACTTGAAGAAGTTGCCCAGCACGCCGATGATGACGTCGCCTCCCTCAAAGGAGGGCAGGAGTTGACTGACCCTCGCCGCGCCCTCGACCGTGTAGAACTCTGAGCCCTCCTCGACCATGCCCGGGGTTGCGTCCGGGTCAAGGTCCGCCCCAAGGGCCACGACAAGGATGTCTGGCTCGTATGTCGCGGCGTTCGTCGTGACACGACGGCGCTCTGGATCGATGGTGAGGATGGTCTCCTGGGTGAATCGGACCGACGGCTTGTGCAGATGGGCGTAGGGGACGCGCACGCCGGCCAGATCCTTGCGACCGAACATGAGGTCGAGTTTCGAGAACCCGAACACGAACGCATCATTGCTGTCGACGATTGTCACGTCGACGTCGTTGGGTACCTCGTTCGAGAGGATTGTGGCCAATTCGAGGCCGGCAAATCCGGCGCCGAGGATGAGCACACTCTTCATCGCATCTCCGTTTCCCTGGAAATCTGTGGAAGTTCCGCGGCGCGGGATCGCGCGTGTGGCCGAAAGTCTCGCATGCGCCGGTGCGAAGATCGTGAGCATGAGGCACGGCACGTCTCCCACGGACGAAGCACTGCGGCGGTCGCTGTGCTAGACGGGTCACCATGGATCTCCGGGTGGTTGGCGCAGGGCTGGGACGGACCGGTACGCATTCCCTCAAAGTGGCGTTGGAGCAGTTGCTCGGCGGACCGTGTTACCACATGGTCGAGGTGTTCGGACGGCCTGACCAACGCGACGTATGGGCGGCCGCCGTGCGCGGCGAAGACGTGGATTGGGCGACCTTCCTCGCTCCCTATCGCGCCACTGTGGACTGGCCGGCTGCAGCCTTCTGGAATGAGCTGAGCTCGGCGGCGCCCGACGCAGTCATTGTGCTGTCGACACGTGATGCCGACGCGTGGTGGAAGAGTGCCTCGGAGACGATTTTCGCCGTGCTGACACGGGGCGCCGGCCCCGATGACGCCGCCGGTCGCGAGGAGTTCACCATGATCAAGTCATTGATAGAGCAACGGTTCACGCCGAACTGGCAAGACCGCGAGAGTGCCATGGCCGCCTACGAAGCGCACAACGCCCGAGTCCGCGCCGAGGCGCCTCCTCATCGTCTGGTGGAGTGGCATCCCGGCGACGGGTGGGCGCCATTGTGTGCCGCCCTCGAGATGGAGGAGCCGTCGACGCCGTTCCCTCATCTGAACTCCACGTCGGACTTCCGAGCCATGAGTGGGCTGGACGCTCCCGTCTAACAACGCGACCACTGCCGTCTGCCCGGGGTGGCCGGCTCAGGTGTGAAACTCGAGTCCGTCGAACGTGCCGGCGTCCCTCCAACCGGCCAAGAGCTCGAAGAAGGGCATCGGGCCTCTGCCGTAGGAACTGCCGATGAATCCGCCGGCGGCAGGTTGACCCTCGTTGTTGTAGTAGCCGGGCGTGCACTGTTGCTGGAAGGTGCGGATATCTCGTGCTGACTCGGTCAGCTGCAGGATCCACTGCTCCTCGGCGTCACGGGTGGCTTCCACTGTCGCGACGTCGTGCTCGACGGCATGGCGCAGGACGTGGCACAGGTGGTCGCTGGCCTCCTCGAGGAGGTGGGGGTAGTTCACGGTAAAGCCACCCTGCGTGTGACCCAGGACGAACATGTTGGGAAAGCCGTGCACATGCATCCCGTGCAGGGACCGGACTCCGTCCTGCCAGTGCTCGGAGAGGCTGAACCCGCGTGAGCCGATCACGTCGTAGCCGGCCCGCCGCGTGTAGTCGGTCCCCACTTCGAAACCGGTGGCATAAATCAGGCAGTCGAGCTCGTACTCGCGTTCGCCGACGACGACACCTTCGCTCGTGATGGCGTCGACGCCGCGCCCGTCCGTATTCACCAGTGAGACGTTCGGGCGGTTGAAGGCCTGGAGGTACTCGTCGTGGAAGCAGGGCCGCTTGCAGAACTGCCGGTACCAGGGCTTGAGGGCGTCGGCGGTCGCCGGATTCGTGACGATGTCGTCCACCCGCCGCCGGATCTGCTCCATCTTCTCGAAGTCGGCCAGCTCCATCACGCTCGCCAGGTCCCGGCCGGCCCCCGCCGATTGGTCGCGCAGTCTGTTGACCAGCCTGCCGAGGATGTCCGTCCAGCCGTCGTTGACGAGATCCCGCTCGGCGAAGCCGCCGGAAGTCAGCAGCGTGAAGTTCTCCATCCTCTCCCTCTGCCACCCGGGCTCGAGGGCGGCGGCCCAAGACGGATCGGTCGGCCGGTTCGCCCGCACGTCAATGGAGGACGGTGTGCGCTGGAAGACGAACAGCTTGCCGGCCGAAGCGGCGACATGGGGAATCACCTGCACGGCAGTGGCGCCGGTCCCGATGATGCCGACGCGCTTGTCGGCCAGGCCGTCCAGCCCGCCGTTCGAGTCGCCTCCGGTGTACGCGTAGTCCCATCGGCTGGTGTGAAAGGCGTGACCCGTGAATCCGTCAATCCCCGGGATGCCCGGGAGCTTGGGCCGGTGCAGCGGGCCGTTGCCCATCACGAGGAAGCGAGCCGATATCCGGTCGCCCCGATTGGTCAGGATCGTCCAGCGCAGGCGGGTGTCGTCCCACGCAATGGCGGTGACCTCGGTGGACAGGCACGAGCGCTCGTACAGATTGAAGTGCCGGGCGATGCGGTGGCAGTGCTCCAGGATCTCGGGTGCGCGGGCGTACTTCTCGCTGGGAACGTAGGAGGTCTCTTCCAGGAGAGGGAGGTACACGTAGGACTCGACGTCACACTGCGCTCCCGGATAGCGGTTCCAATACCAGGTGCCGCCGAAGTCACCACCTTTTTCCATGATGCGAAAGTCGTCGATGCCCGCCTCGGTGAGCCGAGCGCCGGTGATCAGCCCGGCGAAGCCGCCGCCGATGATCGCGACCGTGATGTCGTCGAGCAGTGGGGGGCGGTCGACCGGCTCCGTGTAGGGGTCAAGCAGGAACTCGGCGAACTGTCCCGCTACTTCGACGTATTGGGCGTTCCCGTCTCGGCGGATCCGCTTGTCGCGTTCGAGCAGGTATTTCTCGCGCAACGCGTCCGGGTCGAAGTCCGGTGACGACGTCGTGGTGTCGGCGTCGCTCACTCCAGGGAGCCCCTGCGGCCAGCGTGCATCTGCATCAGTCCCTCTTCTCCCTCGGCGACGCAGCGTAGCCCCGTCGCCGACGCGTTCAGAGGTGAGACTCATCAGTCCCTACAGTCCACCGCTAACCTTGACCGCCTGCGCCGTCCCCCCGGTCGTGGCCGTGGCCGTGGAAGAACGGCACTTGGAATCGCTGCGGAGGCACGGTGACCGTCGTCGTCACGGTCGCGCCCGTCGGCTGCAAGACATTGACGACGTCCTGGTATTGCCCCGGCGTGATGCCACCCCCGTCGAGCAGCACCTGTGCGAGGGAGAGCGCCTGCTGGGCCGAGGACTGCTGATCGGCGCCGGGCGGTTGGGCGGCCGTCGCCTGGAGGGCGCCGGCCAGGACCCCGTCTCCGGGGAGCCCCCCGTTCGCAAGGGTCGTGGCCAGGCTCGTGATGGCCGAGCTCACGGCATCGGTGGTCGGCGTCGGATTGGGGCGGGTCACCGCCTGGGTGTTCGGGCGCGCCACGTGGTGGGTCGCCACGGGCGCGGCCGGCCCTGCCGGCCGAATCTCCTTTTCGTACAGCACGACGAGTCCGGCCGCGAGGGCCACCAGGGCGACAGCGCCCAGGGCGAGGCGTCGTCGCCGGACCCGGGGGCGCGCTTCGCGTTGACGCGCCGGAGTGAGGATGACGGTGCCCGCCGCCGGCCTGAGCGGCACCGTGGCGGTTGTTGTGGGCTGCCCCGCTGAGCGTGGTGGGCGGGTCCCCGTGGAGGTGTTCCGCAACGACCGCCGCATTTCGTCGGCTGACGCGAAGCGGTCCCGCGGCTCCGTGGCCAGGGAGCGACGGGCCACGTCGCGGAAGGGCGGCGGAAGCGCCTCCGTCTGGACGGTCCCGGGGCCCAGGCGTTGTCCCGTCAGGGATTCCACCATGACCGCGCCGACCGAGTAGAGGTCTGACTGGACGGTCGCCGGGTAGGCCGATCTTCGTTCGGGGGCCAGATAGCCGGGAGTGCCGAGAACCACCCCGGTCATGGTCATGTCGTCGGTCAGCGGGGCCGGATCCGTCCGGATGTCGAAGCTCTTGGCGATGCCGAAGTCCGAGATCTTCGTGTGCCCGTCTTGCTGCAGGAGAATGTTGCTCGGCTTGATGTCGCGGTGCAGCACTCCGCGCGAGTGGGCGGCATCCAACGCGGCGAGTGTCTCGGCCATGACGAGCATGACGCGTTGTGTCGACAGTGGCCCCCGGGCGATGATCTCGTCGCGCAGCGTGGTCCCCGGGAGACGCTCCATCACGAGATACGACGACGCAGTGTCCTCGCCGAAGTCCAGCACGGCGACGATGTGGGGATGGATCAGCCGCGCCGCGATCAGTGCCTCTTGTTGGAACCGCTCGCGCATACCCGGGAGGCCCCGGGTCTCGGCCCGCAGGATCTTCACCGCCGCCGGGCGTTCGAGGCGCTCGTCGAACGCATCGAAGACTCGGGCCATGCCGCCCTCACCCAGCAGGCCTTCGATGCGGTACCGGCCGCCGATCAGCGGCGCCGTGCGCGTCTTCACCGGCGTTGTATACCCGGAGAGCCGGGTCCGTAGTCGTGTTCCCGGGCTGATCCGCGCACCGGGGGAGTCGACCCTCGGCGTGGGTCCCGCGACACCGGGGTGTCGCCTGGTCAGCCGGCGAGCTCGGCCATCTCGCCCATCAGGGTGAGTGCGTCAGAAGGCGACTGGTCGCCGAAGTCGCGGTAGAGGGCGTGCACGTTGGCCACGACCCGCTCGGCCTCGCTCCACCCCGCATAGGGGCCCAGATCGATGTCACGTGCCGCGTCCAGCGGCGTCATCCCGGCGTCGAAGCGCGTCCTGGCTTCGCCGGTCAGGAGCTCGAAGTACCCCTTCAGGTCCAGGAGCGCCGCGGGCGTCGCCAGTGGCCCGTGCCCCGGGACGAGGACGGTCGGCTGTAGGGCGAGGACTCGGTCACAGGCCGCGATCCAGCTGGCCACCGGGCCGGCCCACACAATCGGGTGGCCCCCGTGGAAAAGGATGTCTCCGGTGAACACGATGCTCTCATCGGGCAGATAGACCACGGCATCGCCGGCCGTGTGGGCCGGCCCTACCTGGAGCAGCGAGACCGTGCGGCCGCCGACCTGCAGGGCGAGTTGGTGCTCGAAGGTCCTGGTGGGCACCACCAGCGGGACGTCCTCGAAGGAGAACGGGGAGAAGATCTTCTGTACGAACCGGCCGGCGGCACCGAGCGAGTCCGCCGAACGCATCATGGCGGCCAGGGTGGATGGCGGCAGCTCCAGCATCTCCTCGGCGCAGCGGGCCGTTGCGATGATCTCCGAATCGCCCAGGAGCGCGTTGCCGTAACAATGATCGCCGTTGGCGTGCGTGTTGACCACCGTGGCGATCCGGTCGGCGGCCGGAGTCGTGGCGCGCATCTGTTCGAGCATCTCGGCCGTGAGCCGCAGATCGAACAGCGTGTCCACCAGGAGGGAGCTGTCGTCCCCGGTGATCAGCCCAGCGTTGGACCACCCCCAGCCGCCGTCAGGCTGGAGGTAGGCCCAGATCCCATCGGCTATCTCGTGCAGGCCCTTGGTGTAGCCCATGGCGCCGGGAGAGCGGACGGGCTAGTAGACCCAGACCGTTGTGCCGGTGGGGTCGATGTTGGCCGCCCAGACCCAGTCGATGGCCTCGTTGCTGATGCGCGCGCAGCCGTGTGACACCGGTTCGGGCGGCACGGAGTCGTCACCATGAATGGCATAGCCCTGGTAGAAGAACCGCGGCCGGAACAGGGTGCCGAGGGAGTCGGTCACGGTCCCGTCGACCACTCGGAAGGTGCTGAACATCCCGGTAGGAGTGGTGGCCACGTCGGTGGATCCATCTTCGGTGTAGGTGTAGCCACCACCGGTCGATGTGTTGAGTGTCCAGAGCAGATGGTTGTTGTTGACGACCATGATCAGGTCGTCCTCGAGGTCGATCTGGATCTCGTAGCCCGACTCTGCCCGCGGCTGAGGGACGACCCCGGCCTGCAGCGCAGCCCAGGTGGCCGGACCGACGACGCCGTCGCGGGGAAGGTTGGCCGCCTTCTGCAGGGCCCAGACCGCCTGCTGCGTGCTGTCGTCGAACGTTCCGTTCGTGGTGTCGACCCAGTAGCCGAGGGCGTACAGCTGCGTCTGCAGTGAGACAACGGCCGCTCCACTCGAACCGAGCTGAACGGTGGGCGGAAGCGGCGGCGGCGATGTGGGCAGGAGCCAGTAGCCCTGGCCGGAGGGCGTGGCCGCGATGGCGCGAATCGGGTTGCTGTTCGCCTGTCCGCCCATTGAGCCGAGGAACGGGGCGCCGAAGTTGAAGATGCCGCCGTCCTTGGCGGCCAGCCAGTACCCGCTGGCCGTGCCGGCCATTCCGACGATGGGGGCGTTGAGTGGCGTGCCGCCCATGGAGCCGAGGAACGGCGCGGCGCCGTAGTTGAAGATGCCGCCGTCGGAGGCGACCAGCCAGTAGCCGTTGCCGCCCGGGGCCGCTGCCATGCCGACGACGGGCTGGTTGAGGTGGATCGAACCGGTGGAACCGTAGAACTGTGCGTCCCCGTAAGCGAAGATGCCGCCGTCGGCGGCGACGAGCCAGTAGCCACCGCCGTCAGGGGTGGCGGCCATGCCGACGATGGGCTGGTTCAGCTGCATCGATCCGGTTGACCCGTAGAAGTGCGCGTCGCCATAGGAGAAGATGCCGCCGTCGGAGGCGACGAGCCAGTAGCCACCACCGTCAGGAGTGGCGGCCATGCCGACGACCGGCTTGTTGAGCGTGATGCCACCGGCTGAGCCCAAGAATGCCGCGTCGCCGTAGTTGAAGATGCCGCCGTCGGACGCGACGATCCAGTACCCCTGCCCGTCGTGCGTCGAAGCCATGCCGACCGGCGGCGCGTTCAGGGTCAGTCCGCCGGCGGGGCCGAAGAAGCCGGCGTCGCCGAAGTTCACGGGCTGGGCGACGTTGTCGGGGTAGGTGGCGGCCGAAGCGGTGCCTGGGGTCACCGCCAGGAGGGCCGGGACCAGCGCCATGCAGCCGACCAGCGCCGCCACGAGCGAACGCCCGCGCTTCTTTCGCAGGTCGGGAGATCCGCTGCTGCTCGGCTGGCGGGTGGCGGTGATGTGGGCCGGCATCGTGGCTCCTTAGGGTCGGCTCCGGATATGTGCCATCGCGTCGGGGTGCACCGAGTGGGTGGCGTCCGCACAGGCCTTGGCCTGGTCGAAGGTGTCGGTGAACTGTAATGCCACTCCTCGCTGGTCACACAGGCGGTAGGAGGAGTGCAGGCGACATGCTCCATGGTCGAGCGGAGGATGGTGAGCGGGTTCTTCGCGCTGGCGATTTCCCTGGTCCCGGGTGCGGGCCGGTCACCGGTCAGCCAGCCCGCTCCCAACGGACGACGTCCTCGAGCTCCCCGCTCTCGACGTCGTAGACCAACCCGGCGATGACCTTCAGCCGAGCCAGGTAGGGGGTCCCGGCCAGGAGCTCCACGTCTTCGCGGAGGGCGGCGGCGTGGTCGTCGATCGGCAAGAACCCCAGGTCGGCTCCGGTCAGCTCCCGCAGCTGGGCGTCACTCACCCCGACGAGACCACACTTGGTGTGTTGCATCACCACGGCCGTGTCCACTCCGAGAACGCCGCTCGAGAGGGCGAGGCTGCGGAGGACGTCTTCGGTGACGCGGCCCCCTGCGTTGCGGATCACGTGCGCCTCGCCGAGGTGCAGGCCCAGCACGGCAAAGACGTCGATGCGGGCGTCCATGCACGTGACGACGGCGAGGTGACGTCCGGGTCGGGGATCGGCGACGTTGGCGCGCGCGGCGGAATAGGCCTGGTTGGCGTCGAGGAGGTCGGAAATCCGTGTCATGCGTCGCTGGACCGTAACAGCACGCGTGACTGTCGTCAGGCGTCAGGCGGGCACGCCGAAGCCCTGGCCGCGGTGCTGGTCGAGCGTGGGGACGGGCCGTGCCGCGCCGGGGACGGGAAGCCGGATCGGGAATCTGGGGAACGGGGCTGCGGCCAGCATCCCCTGCCGGTCGAGCACGGGGGCGACCGGCACGCCGGCGGCGACCAGGCGGGCCACCAGATCGTCACGGGGCTGGGCCTCTATGGCCTGGCCCAGGACGCGCTGCAGCTCGGTAGCCCGCCGGCAACGTTCGTCGAAGCCAAGGTCGGCCAGTGCGCCGAGGGCAAGCTCCTCGCACAGGCTCGCCCAGAAGTGCTGTTCGTTGAGGACACCGAGCGCCACTTGCCCACCGTCGGCCGTCGCGAAGAGGCCATACCCCGGCGTGGGTGCGGACGGGGCGTCGAAGTCCGTCCGGTCCGCCGGCCCGGCTCCCGCGGGCCCGGTCCAGGTGGACAGCACATCGGTCATGGAGACATCGATGTAGGCGCCTTCGCCGCTGGTCATGCGGCCGAGGACGGCGGCGCAGATCCCGAACGCTGCCGTCAGCCCGGCGGCCAGGTCCGCGGTCGGGAGCGGCGGGATGCTCCTGGCCGTGCCGCCCTCGGGCGTCAATGCCCCCGACCACGCCTGGTAGTTCACGTCGTGGCCGGGCAACAGAGAGCGAGGGTCATGTTGCCCGTAGCCCGAAATGGAGCAGTAGACGATGCTGGGGTTCAGCACCCGCACGGCCGCCTCATCGAGCCCCAGCCGGGCCAGCACCCCGGGGCGGAATCCCTCGACGAGCACGTCGGCCTGTGTGGCCAGCTCCACCGCCTCGGCGCGTGCGGTCGTATCCTTGAGGTCGAGCTCCACGCTCCGCTTGCCTTCGTTGACTGCGGCGAAGAGACCGGCATAGTGGCGCATCGGATCCCCGCCCGGAGGCTCGACCTTCAGGACGTCGGCACCCAGGGGCACCAGCAACGACGTCGCATACGGGCCCGGGCGCCAGATGCTCAGGTCGAGCACCCGGAGCCCGGAGAGAAACGCCGCCGCCGCTGCCATCGGGCCCGAGTCTTGCATCGGGTGGCGGGTAGCCTCGCGGCGTGCTGGGTTTCTTCTCGTTCACCGAGGTGACCGATCCTTCCGCTCACGAGGCCTATAACGCCTGGCATCAGCTCGACCACCTTCCCGAGCAGTTCACCATCGAGGGCATCAACTTCGGCCGGCGATGGGTGCGTTCACCCCGCTGTCGCGCCGCCGAGTCGGCGACGGGCAGTCTCCTCGATGGGTTCCACTACATGACGCTCTACTTCCTCCGCGACGAGGACGTGGTGCCGGAGTTCTTCGCGTTGGCGGAGCGTCTCTCTGCGGAAGACCGCTTCTTCCGGGCTCGCCGCGCCCTGTTGTCAGGACCCTTTCCCGTGGTCGGCCGCTGGGCCGCTCCCCGGGTGGCGGTCTCGGCCCAGGCGGTCCCGTTCCGGCCGGCCGAAGGGGTGCACGTCGTGGTGGGTCCGCCCGTCGACGGGAACGAGCTGGTGCGTCACCACGGGGTGGCCGGTGCCTGGCAGTTCGCCGATGCCGAGCACGATCGGACCATCACGGTCGCCTTCGTCGACGGCGACCTCTGGCAGGCGTCCGCCGCCCTCGGAACGGCCGGCGGGGAGTCTCCCGAATGGGCGGGGCCCCTGGAGCGAGTTGATGCCTTCCGCTGGGATTGGTTCGCTACGCTGACGCCTCAATGACCAGTCAAAGCAAGTCGAAGGCCCAGCGCAGGGCCGAGAACCAGCGCAACGCGGCCCAGAAACGCGCCGCCGAGCTGCGGGCGAAGCGCACGCGCATCGGCATCCGCGTCGGCGGCGCCGTGGCCGTGATCGCGCTCGTTGTCGTCATCGTCGTGGTGGTGACGGGTGGGTCGAACGGCGGCGTGCCGCCCAGCGTCAAGAACCCCCACATCGCGCTCGAGCCGATCCCCGCCTCCATGTCCTCGTCGTGGGTGCAGCCACCGGCCGGGACGCCCGGCCCCGAGACCGTCCCCGTCCCGAGCGGGCCCAAGTTGGCGACCCTGCTCAACGCCGCCACGGGCCAGACGATCGACGGAATCCAGTGCCAGACGAACGAGCAGTTGGTCCTGCACGTCCACACCCACCTGACCATCTTCGTGAACGGGAAGGCCCAGGTGATTCCCTACGGCATCGGCATCCCCGGCTTCCAGGCCGTGAATACCGCGGAGGGGCCCTTCGTCCAGACGGGCAGCTGCTTCTACTGGCTGCACGTGCACGCCAATGACGGGATCATCCACATCGAGTCGCCGAGCACCACGCAGAGCTTCACCCTGGGCCAATTCTTCGACGAGTGGGGCATTCCACTCAGCCAGACACAGGTCGGGCCCGCCAAGGGGAATGTCACGGTGTTCTTCACGTCACCGGGCAAGAAGGCGCAGCTCTACACGGGCAACCCGAACAACATTCCGCTGGGCGACCACTACCAGATCCAACTCGACGTCGGTACGCCGATTGTGGCTCCCGTCCAAGTGACCAATTGGGGCGGGCTGTAGATCGGTGGAGGTCGACGCCGTTGTCGTCGGGCTGGGACCGGGCGGTGAGCAGGTGGCGGAGGAGTTGGCGGAGGCCGGGCTCCACGTCGTGGGCATCGAGGCCGAGCTCGTCGGTGGCGAGTGCCCCTACTGGGGGTGTGTCCCTTCGAAAATGATGGTCCGGGCCTCGAACCTCCTGGCGGAGGGCCGGCGCATCCCCGGTCTGGCGGGCGAGTCGGTGGTGAGACCCGACTGGGCGCTGGTGGCGAGGCGCATCCGGGAGGAGGCCACCGACTTCTGGGACGACAAGGTGGCTGTCGATCGCTTTGAAGAAAAGGGCGGTCACTTCGTTCGCGGCAAGGCCCGGGTCACGGGCCCGATGTCCGTCGAGGTCGGCGGGGAGACGGTGACCGCGCGCCGCGCCCTCGTCCTCTCCACCGGTCAGCATGCCTTCGTCCCGCCGATGTTCGCTGATGTCCCGCATTGGACCAACAGGGGAGCAGTGGCCGCCGAGACCGTGCCCACGTCGCTGCTCGTCGTCGGGGGCGGGGCCGTGGGCCTCGAAATCGGGCAGGTCATGGGTCGTTTCGGGGCGCGCGTCACCATCGTCGAGTCGGGACCGCGCCTCGCTGGTCCCGAGGAACCCGAAGCGTCCGAGTTGATCACCGAGGTGCTCCGCGGCGAAGGGGTGGAGGTGCATACCGGCGCCGCCATCGAGCGGGTCGAGCCGATGGGGGAGACCGGAGCCACCGTGTACCTGGCCGATGGGACGGCCTTGAGCGGTGCGCGCATGCTGGTGGCCACGGGACGGTGCAGCGACCTCGCTGGTCTCGGGGTGGGTGTGCTGGGCCTCGACGAGGAGGCGCAGTGCATCCCGGTCGACGGTCGCATGCGGGTGGCGCCCGGAGTCTGGGCGGTCGGGGACGTGACGGGAAAGGGCGCCTTCACGCATGTCGCCGCGTTCCAGGCGCGACTGTGCGTGGCGGACATTCTGGGCCGGGCCCGGCCCGGCGCGGACTACCGGGCCGTGCCTCGGGTGACGTTCACCGACCCCGAGATCGGCTCGGTCGGCCTGACCGAGGCCATGGCGCGCGCGCAGGGCGGCGACGTCACCGTGTTCCAGGAGTCGATCGCCGCGTCGGCCCGCGGCTGGATCCACCGCGGCGAGGGGTTCGTGAAGCTGGTCGCCCGCGACGGCGTCCTTGTGGGGGCGACATCGATGGGCCCGACCGGCGGTGAGGTGCTGGGTCTCCTGGTCCTCGCGGTCCACGCCCGGGTTCCGCTGGAAACCATGCGTTCCATGATCTTCGCCTACCCGACGTTCCACCGGGCTGTGGACTCGGCGTTGTGGTCGCCGCCGAGCAGCGAGGAGAAGATCGCGGGCGCCTGATGTGGCAGCAGCGAGAGGTGGCCCTCGCCGGGCACCACGTTGACTGAGGCCTGGGGGATGTGGCGCTTGAGGAAGGCCCGGTAGCCGGGAGGCCCGGTGTCGTCGTCGGAGCCTTCCCAGATGTCGACCGGGACGTGAATCTCCTCGAGGGCGAACCCCCACGGATCTCCGAAGATGCGGTAGTCCTGCACGCAGCCTTCGGTGCCTTGGCGCATGGCCTCCCGTACGAAGGCGAGCGCGTGATCGGGCGGCCCCCATTCGCTCAGGATCGAGCGATCGGCCGGGGGGAACGAGCGCATCACGGCCCGGAAGAGCCGGGCATTGCTGGCGTTGACGATGCTCACCTTCATGACGGTCGACGCGAGCCAGGGAGTCCGTTGGCTCAGGAGCAACAGCGTGCGGTCCTCGATGCTGAGGCCGCGGGTCGTGCCGTAGAGATCGAGCGGGACGGCGCTGGAGAGAAGCGCCGCCGCCGTCACGCGATCGTCCATCGTGGCCGCGCAGACGGCGGCATAGGCACCGCCGGCCGACCAGCCCATGACGGCGAACTGCTCCACGCCCAACGCCTCGGTGAGATGTGCCACGTCGGCCGGCCAGTCGACCAGGCGACGTCCTCGCTGGTAGGTCGAGAGGCCCATGCCGGGACGGTCGGGCGAGATGAGGCGGACACCCTTGGCCACTGCGGCCTCGTGCGCGGGCGCCGCGTCAAGCCGGGAGCTGAGGCCGCCGTGAAAGCTCAGGACCGGGAAGCCGGACGAGATGCCGTACTCCTCGTAGGCCAGGACCCGTCCGTCGGGCAGGCTGACCGAGCCCGTCACCGCGGCATTCCTCCGTCCAGCGCGACGGGGCGGTCGGCCCGTGGCCGGTGCCGGATCCGTCCGGGTTGAGCAGGTGCCCGCACGAGAGCACGCTATAGGGTGCGGGCATGAGTCCGAACGTCGACGAGCTGGTTGATGGCCTGTTGGCCGACTTCCCGCCGGGGACGACGCCGCCGCAGGAGTTTCTCGGCGAGCAGTTCGACCGCGGCCTGGCCTGGTTGCACTTCCCGCCCGGTTCCGGCGGTCTCGGTCTGACGCCGCGAGATCAGCAGCGGGCGCAGTCGCGCCTCAACGCGGGTGGTGCGCCGGCGGCCGGGATGCGCAACCCCATCGGCTACGGCATGTGTGCGCCCACGATTGCCACCCACGGCACGCCCGAGCAGAAAGAGCGCTACCTCCGCCCTCTCTTCACCAGCGAGGAGATCTGGTGCCAGCTCTTCAGTGAGCCCGGGGCGGGTTCCGACGTGGCCGGACTCTCCACCCGCGCCGAGCGCGACGGCGAGGAGTGGCTGCTGAACGGGCAGAAGGTCTGGACCACCCTGGCGCACATCTCGTCGTTCGGCCTCATTGTGGCCCGCACGAATCCCGACGTCGCCAAGCACAAGGGGATGACCGCTTTCCTGGTGGACATGAAGGGGCCTGGCGTCGAGGTGCGGCCGCTCTTCCAGATCACCGGGGAGGCCGAGTTCAACGAGGTCTTCTTCACGGACGCGCGCGTACCCGACTCGGCCCGCATCGGAGGCGAGGGCGAGGGGTGGCGGGTCGCGGTGACGACGCTCATGAACGAACGGGTTTCCATCGGCGGTGCCGTCACCCGGCGCGGCGGCGGCCCTGTCGCCGAGGCCATTAAAATCTGGAAGGAGCGCTGGCAGGGGGACACGTCCGCCCATGCGCTCGCACTGCGCGATCGCGTCGTCTCGAGCTACATCCGCATGGAGGCGCTGTCGATGACCAACGCCCGCGCCGCCCAGACACGCAAGGCAGGTACCCCCGGGCCGGAAGGCTCCGTGGCCAAGCTGGCCTACGCCGAGGAGAACAAGCGCACCTACGACCTCTGCATGGACCTTCTGGGCGCCGACGCCATGCTCTTCCCGGCGGGGTATCCCATGGTTCGCCCCGACCTCGTCGGCATGGGCTCGCCCGACGTGCGCAAGATGTTCTTACGGGTTCGGGCGAACTCCATTGAGGGCGGCACGTCCGAGGTCATGCGCAACATCCTCGGCGAACGGGTGCTCGGCCTGCCGGGCGACGTCCGGACCGACAAGGAGCTCCCTTGGAAGGATGTCCCGCGCAGCTGAGCGCGAGCCGGTCGTGACGGGAACTGACCACCACAAGGCCGAGAAGCGCGCCGCGGCGGAGACCGCGGCGGCGATGGTCGAGAACGGCATGCTGGTCGGGCTGGGTACCGGGTCGACGGTGGCCGAGCTGGTGCCGGTCCTCGGCGCGCGCCGGCTCGACATCACGTGCGCCGCCACCTCGCCGGCCACCGAGGAACAGGCCGTCGCGCACGGGTTGCTCGTCAAACCCTTCACCGACATCGATCGGCTCGATCTGGCCATCGACGGCGCGGACCAGGTGGATCCGGCCGGCTGGCTGATCAAGGGCGGTGGTGGCGCCCAAACCCGCGAGCGCATTGTGGCCGCCGCCGCCGACCGCTTCGTGGTGATTCTGTCGTCGGACAAGCCGGTCGATCGGCTCCATGCCCCGGTGCCGCTCGAGATCCTGTCGTTCGGCCTGGCCGCCACGTTGCGTGAGCTGCCCGGTGCGGTCCTGCGCAGGGCGCCCTTGACGGCCGACGGGGGCGTGCTCGCGGATTATCACGTCGAGGTGGACGACCCCGCGGCACTGGCGGCCATGCTCGACGCCGTACCGGGCGTCATCTCCCATGGCCTGTTCCCGCCGGCCATGGTGTCCACCGTGTTCATCGCCCGGGGCGACGAGGTGGAGATGCGTCAGATCGTCTGAACGCCGAACGTTCGGCGGCCGCTATGCCGCCGGGCTGAACGTGACCGGCAGCGACGTGGGGGAGCGGAACACGTCCCCGCGGATGTGCGGATCGTCGTCGCCCGCCTGGAGCGTGAGATCGGGCAGGCGGTCGAACACGCGGTTGAGCAGGGCGCGTGTCTCGAGCCGGGCGAGATGCATGCCGAGGCACATGTGCGGCCCGTGCGCGAACGCGATGTGCGGGACGGCGGTCCGGAAGATGTCGAAGGACTCGGGGTCGTCCCAGCGCGTCTCGTCGTGGTTGGCCGAGCCGAGGTGAGGGGTGATGCTCTCTCCGGGACCGATGGTCACGCCCGCCAGCTCGACCTCACACGTCGTGGTGCGGTTGATGGTCAGCAACGGCGGCTCGCAGCGCAGTCCCTCCTCAATGGCCTGGGGCAGGAGCGAGCGGTCGGCCCGCACCGCCTCGAGCTGATCGGGGTGCGTGAGGAGCAGGTAGAGCAGGTTGCCCGACGAGCGGTAGGTCGTCTCGGCCCCGGCGGGCAGCAGCAGCCGGAGGAACGAGTAGATGGCCTCGTCCGTCAACTTCTCACCGTCGACGTCGGCGGAGACCAGGTCGCTGATCACGTCCTCGGCCGGGTGCGCCCGCCGGTCGGCCACGATCCCGGCGAAGTACTCGCGCAGCGCCTCGGACGCGGCCAGGCCGCGGTCGATGTCCGCCACCAGCCCGATGAGCTCGACCGACCAGCGCTGGAACTGGGGGAAGTCCTCCTCGGGCAGGCCGAGCAGGCGCGCGATCACCCGGACAGGGAACTCGAACGTCAATTGGCGGACGAGGTCTGCCCGCCCGTCGGCCGCAAAGCGGTCGATCTGCTCGTCGATGATCGGGCGGATGAACTCGGGCTCCCAGCGGGCCAGGGCCTTCTCGCGAAACGCGTGGGCCACCAGATTGCGGTGGTTGCGGTGCTCGGGGTCGTCCATGCCGAGGATCATGTGGCCCATTACCATGCCGATCGTCACGTCGTAGCCGGTCGAGGTGAACGTCTTGGCGTCACGCAGGATCCGCGAGCAGTCCTCGTAGCGATAGGCGATCCATCCGGGTTCGACATCGATGCCTTCGGGAAGAGCGTCGGGGGAGATGGTCAGGCCCTTGTGCACCGGCATGTCGCGGCGCTTGATGACGAGGTCCGGGTATGGGTCCCGCGTCGTGCCGGCGACGACGTCGTCAAAGGCGCTGAACGGGTCGTATTCCTGAGCGTCGGATAGTGCCATGCCTGGTGTCCCTCCCACGGGTGTTCTGTGACGTTGGTGTCAGGTTAGGGGGCGCGACCGCGGCTGCGCACGCCGCCTTGTCCCAGGCGACCCCCGGCCCCGACGGCGTAGGCTCCGGCCGCATGCAGACGCTCCGCACCCCCGACGACCGCTTCGCTGACCTGCCCGGCTACGACTTCTCCCCGCACTACGCCGACGTCGCCGACTCCGAGGGGGACACGCTGCGGGTGCACTACCTGCGGGAGGGGGATCCCTCGGCGCCCGTCGTGCTCCTCATGCACGGCGAGCCCTCGTGGTCCTACCTGTACCGCACCATGATCCCCGTCCTGACGGGCGCCGGGCTCCAGATCGTGGCTCCCGACCTGGTCGGCTTCGGGCGGTCGGACAAGCCGGCCGAGCGCACCGACTACACCTTCGCCCGTCACGTCGAGTGGATGCGCGAGCTCCTCTTCGACCGGCTCGAGCTGACCGGCATCACCCTGGTGGGCCAGGACTGGGGCGGGCTCATCGGCTTGCGCCTGGTCGGCGAGCACCCGGAGCGCTTCGCCCGGGTCGTGGCGGCCAACACCTTCCTGCCCACGGGCGACACCAATCCGGGCGACGCCTTCTTCGCCTGGCAGAAGTTCTCCCAGGAGGTCGACGTGTTCCCCACCGGCGGCATCGTCCGCGGCGGGTGCGCCAAGCCCATGGCGCCCGAGGTCGAGGGCGCCTACGACGCGCCGTTCCCCGACGAGTCCTACAAGGCGGGGGCGCGGCAGTTCCCGCTGCTGGTGCCGTCGCAGCCCGACGACCCGGCCCACGACGCCAACGTGGCTGCCTGGGTGGGCCTGGCCGCCTTCGACCGGCCCTTTCTCTGTGCCTTCAGCGACAGTGACCCCATCACCAAGGGCGCCGACCGCAACCTCAAGGAGCGGATAGCCGGAGCGCAGGGCCAACCCCACACGACGATCGTCGGCGGCGGGCACTTCCTCCAGGAGGACTGCGGCGAGGACCTGGCCGCGGTCGTGGTGTCCTTCGTGACCGCCACGCCGTGACCAGCGAGCACAGCCTTGTCATCGTCGGCGCCGGGTTCTCCGGCATCGGGATGGCGGCGCGCCTGCGCTCCATGGGCGTGGACGACTTCGTCGTGCTCGACCGCGGCAACGACCTCGGGGGTACCTGGCGGGACAATTCGTACCCTGGGGCCTCCTGCGACGTCCCATCCAATCTGTACTCGTTCTCGTTCGCGCTGAACCCCGGGTGGTCACGCGCCTTCTCCTTGCAGAGCGAGATCTGGGACTACATGCGTGCGTGCGTCGACCGTTTC